>Ga0214545_1006184_pt1 | contig 21015 bp, 10 predicted proteins | sample CNSS4metaG_FD_160064 | JGI IMG/M metagenome (GOLD analysis project Ga0214545, IMG submission 160064) | Root nodule microbial communities from cowpea collected in UCLA plant growth center, Los Angeles, California, USA - CNSS4 | ecosystem: Host-associated > Plants > Roots > Nodule | place: USA...
ATGTTTTTTATTTACATTCGCGTCTTTTGGAAAGAGCCGCTAAATTAAGTTCTCAGTTAGGCGAAGGAAGTATGACTGCTTTACCAATAGTTGAAACTCAATCGGGAGATGTTTCAGCTTATATTCTTACGAATGTAATTTCCATATCATGTATCAAATATCTTCCACTCATTCTATCCATCTTCCATTCAGTAATGTTTACAATAAGTATTTAATTTTTAGGGTTACAAGAACTTCCACAATGTATTTTTTTAATAAGAAATATCATTATTTATTTTTATTAAGATTCTCTTATTTTAGTTTTGTACCACACCTAGCCAGCTTAGCCTGATTATAGCCGTAAAATCCGTCTACATAGACCCCAAAGACATAAATAATCACTATGTATGAACGATCAACAGTACCCGGCCTAAGTCGTTAAAGGGTAACCGGCCTAAGTCGCTAACTTAGGATAATTAAGCAAGAACTTGACAAATTCAGAGCACTACCAGCAAGGTCCCTAAGGGCCCACGATAATCGAACTAAGGGGCCTGGCCTAAGATCCAGGCCCACCTACGGCCCAAACAAGGGCCCAGCCCATGACGTTGCTAAACATAATTAATAATCTATAAATATGTATGGAACCTAGTAATTAAAGGTACGCATTCATTACTCCCTTAATTACGATATTTGACTTTCTCAGAGTTTTTGAGCATCAGAGTCTCTTCCGCAGGTAACCCCTCTCGGGTCCAAACCGGTCCAAACCGAGACAGCCACATATGACATATACCAGCCGGGAGGAAGCCTACTGAGAAGATTGCGGATTGGGGTAAGGTAACGCTTGTGTCTGATATATCTTATTTGTTGTCCACATAAACAAGTTTTATGTCAAAGATTTTTTCATTACTCAAAATATGTTTTTTTGGAATGAAATAGTTTATTATAATGAACTAACATTACACAAGACGATCATATATAATAAAATTAATGTTCATTCATTACATTTAAAAGGATTAAAATAAAAATAAACTAAATATTAACAAATGAAAAACATAAATACTTAATATAATATTCTAAATAGCATAAATAAAATCTTTAATTAGAAAAAATGTTGGTATATACTTAAATTTAATAAAATACAAAGAGTTATGTTTTTAAAAGAATGAAAAAAAAGTTAAAATTAATCTTTCTTGTTAATTTGATTTTCCATTTGAATTTAAATAATTTCTAAAAGAATGAACAAAAAATAAAATAATCTTTTATAATTATAACAATTATTAGCCAACAGTAAATATAATTATATTTTTATTATGAATTTTAAATATATATAAAATAAACATATATTTTACAAATTATAAATTAACATAGAACAAAGATTACCATAGCAGACTAAATTCATGATTAAAATGTATATTTGTGTATATAAAGTAAATTGCACATAGAGATCAATATATTTAAAAGCAAACTTCAAAGGAAAGAATCAAATTGGGTAAACAATGTGGCCAACTTCATCAGAAATAAAAACAATTAAACATGAACCAAACCACCAAATGAAAACATCCTTAATGAAATGCTCCAAATTGGGTTGAGTCTTGATCGGAGTGACAGCTCTTTTATCATTCAAGCATATTAACCACTTTGTTTAGCATCAAAGGATATTATCATATCCTTCGCTAATGTTGCATTTTCCATAATATATTTGGAAATTCAAACTCCCAATAATTTCTGGTATTATTTACAAGACATGTTGTGAGATGGAATGAGATGCCACTGTAGACACCTTCTGAAAAAGGGCAATCATCAATACAAGGTGGACTCCAAAAATTATCCTGTTAACATGGTAACAAAATAAAATTAATGCAAAATATGTGAATAAAATATAAAGAAATTTATAATTTAACAAACTCTGTTGATGGAAAGGTTTCGGAGCTTGGCACAATATTGCTTCACCATTTCAAACATTTGTTAGAATTAATATGGTAGGATTAAATAATAATAAATAATAATAATAATAATAATTATTATTAACTTTAAAAGCTGAGTCTTTAATGATTCCCTCCGAAAACCTACAAGAGTTGCATCACAGAAAACATCAAAACCAAACCAGTTTTTCTATTTAGGGTTTAGAGGCTTTCAATAGGCTAATGTTTTTTCAATGTTTTTATTAAATGGATAAAAGCTCAATTTCCCATAAAATTTGACAGCAAACAACCAATGGCGGTTCAAGAACTTGGAAGTCTAAAACAAACTTGGAAGTCTAAAACAAATTTAAGTACGAAACTTTTCATTAAAAATTTATTTTTTTAAACTTTTTTATACAAAATTATTTATTAAATTATTGAAATTAATTTTATTTAATATTTTTTTCAATAGATAATAAAATTAATTTATTAAATTTTTTATATATTTTTAATCATTATTACTAATTACTTTTCTTTATCTATTGTTGCTTTCACGTATCGAGACATAGATGTTAAACTTAAGGATCTTAAGAAATTTGTGGTGCAGGAACATATTAACGATTTCTAGAACGATTTGCGGTAGGCCACACTTTTTAGTAGCAGGATATCCATTGATGATCCCCACTATGATGTGAATATAAGGATGTTTTTGATGGCCGTCTGCTGGATGATGAAGAGATTGAGGCGCTGAAGACTTCGTACGATCGTAAACAACTAATGTCGGCCCTCTTGCTGGAGATGAAGAAGCCGTGAATGAAGAATAAGAAGTTGCCAATGAGTAAGCGTTTATGTCTATGTTGATAATGTCTTGTTTAGCCTGTGATAGGCTTGTAATTGGTCTCTTAGAAACAATGTTAAAAGTTTCTGTAACGATGACTTCTAAATGGTATGTGATAATTGGAGTTTATGCTACAACTTCTTATGAATACACAAGCTTTTATTTTGGATATCTTGAGTGAATTTTTTGTTCTGCTTACTCCATGTTTGTTCATCATGACGAAGCACTTCGCGTAATAGTCATGAAATAGACTATATATGCTCACCTAGGACCGCTTACTTAAGTAAGCGATAGGGAACTTATGATAAGTTCTTGTTCGGCCAAGATCATATACCTGAGTAGGGGTGAGCGGTGGTCGGGTTGGACCGGGTTTGGGTTCAATATGTCAATCGAGTATAACCCAAATTTAATATTTTAAAATCCAATCCGACCATTTTAGTTGTTGGGTTATTTGGATATGGATAATATCGGTTATGGTTAAATACGATCGGATTGTTTGGATTTAATTTTAATTTGAATAAATAAATAAAAATTATTGAATTTAAATAAATATATTGACTGAATTTATAAAATTTAATAGTTTTTGTAAGTATATCAACCATTGATAGAATAACGAATCCGTAGTTACAAAAGAAAGAACATACATGCTTGGATCCAACCCTACACATCCTCGCTTGGTTATGGCACATATATACCCTTACCTATTAATTGAGATGAAAACTACATAGCTCATTTGTAAGTCCTCTTTTGATATTTGCAACCACAAACAGTGCCTCTCAATCTGGAAAACATCAATGATAAGAAATTATCACATGCATAGTCAATAAGAGAAGATAGAACATACTACCTTAGTGATTCTAATTATGACAAGCATTCCAAATGTGTGATATACTTACTAATAATCTACAAACATCAAACTTAAATACCAATTCTTAATAGCTTAATTTAATGCACTTTCTTCCTAGAACATAATAGGTTTCCACTTGGTACAATGTAACAGAGAAACATTCAAATACAACTGATAATATTTTAATATATTTCGTGACTTGTTCTATAGAAGGCCAATGGACCTTCATTATCTAAATCGTTTTAATTTTTCTAAAACTAATATTAACATAAAAAAATATGAATAATATAAGTTATTTAATTAAAGATAGACATGTTAGTTGTTAGTTGTGGTCCTTTCCAAAAACTAATTAATTAAATTGTATGAAGACATCATTATTATTACAAAACATATGGGAAAATTAAAAACTCCATAACTACTATTAATTACAAATAGAAATCAAACAATCATTCCAGCCTCAAAATTAAAAAATCCATAACTATACTATTAATTAGAAGATAGAATATGATACCTTAGTGAATGTAATTATGACAGGGACTCTAGATATTTCACATTCCAGCCTCATACTTCATCAATATTTAGAGTTTTGCTGCCAATTCCAAAACCTAAAAAGCATCTAATTATCATATTTCCAAAACTTTTAGAGTTTTCTTCACTAGCAATGTTATTTCTTAGAGCAGTTAAGAGTCTCAACATTGGTTGTTGTGAGATGATGAACCAACTTCGCTTCCATCCATTGTGTTACCGTTAAATTATGAAATTAATTGAAACAAAATATTATTAATATACACAAAACATAATTACAAAGGAAGTTTAGAAAACAAATAAATGAAACTTGTACTTGTGAAAACCTTCTCAGAAAGCTCAAACTCTTCATTGACATTTGAGTTATAGTGGTCCTCAACCAATTTTTAGCACAGATAAGTGCCTCAACCATTGGTGGATTTAAAGAGTTTCTAAAAGTATCCAAAACTCTACCTCCAATACTAAATGCACTCTCAGAGGAAACTGTAGAAATAGGGGTGGCCAACACATCTCTAACCATTCTTGATAGAATGGGACACTGTGAAGAGTTTATTTTCTACCAAAAAAAATATTAAGTTGGTCATTACCATCAACAACATATTCATTTAAATACCTCTCTAACTCATTCTTTCTATCTATGGTGTCCTTTTCTCTCAAATGCTTCTTAAAGGCATCAGCCCTTACCATATATACAGGAATTTTAGGAATGGTTGATGCATCAGATTGATGTTCAAGTGGTTGCTCAGGTCTTTGTTGTTCATCATGAAGTGATTTGTACCAATCATACATTTTCTTCAAACTGTCTTTTACACAGTTAGTTAATTCAACAGCTTTGTTTGAATTATGTTTGTACATTTCTTGAAAATTCCAAATGACATACTCAAACTTGTATCGAGGATAAAAAATGACACTAAAATATAACAAGTGATTGATGTTGTCAACATTACCCCAATATTTGGGATACTTCAACATCATGTCACAACTAGTAGGTGTTAATATACTATTCAGATTCATGGTTGTCTTGTCAAGTGCAAAATGAATAGTAGCCATTTGGTGAGATGCAATGTGTATACTCACATGCAATGATGTTAAGAAAGATTTAGTGGCTTCATAGCATATTTTAGAAACTTCACAAAATCTTGGGCATGTTTCCAATCACTAGAGTCTTCATTGGCAAGCTTTTCAAATGCAACTTGAAATTTGATTGTTGCATCTAACATCATATATGTGGAATTCCACCTTGTGGGAACATCAAGACACAACAATTTCTTGCATTCAATTTTTGAAAACTCTATGCACTCTCTAAACTTAGCCAATCTTTGTGGTGAAGACCTTGCAAATCTTACAACATTCCTAATACTTGTGATTGAATTGTGCAACTCTTTTAGGCCATCACTCACAACTAAGTTTAGTACATGAGCACAACAACTCATATAGAAAAATTGTCCATCCATTACTAATCCACCTATATTCTTCATCATTGTTTTTAAATATGTAACAGCTACATCATTAGATGATGCATTATCAACATTGAGTGTCGACACATTCCTAATTCCCCAATGGTTTCCTTCAACTTTCCTTCCAATGGTTTCCCCTTTATGATTAGGTATGACTGAAAAACTGATTATCCTTTTTGATACCTCCAATCATTGTCTATGAAATGTGTAGTGAGTGTTAGGTAGCCCAAGTTCTGAATTGATGTCCAACAATCAATAGTGAGTGCTACTCTAACACAATTTGACTTAAAGAACTCCTTTAACCTAACTTTTTCATCCATATACAACTGAAAACAATCTCTAGCTATGGTGAATCTTGATGGGACAACAAACAAAGGTTGTAATTGTCTACACAATATCTTAAAACCCTCACCCTCCACCACCTTGAATGATTGTTCATCCACAATAACAAACATAACAATTGCCTTTCGACAAACTTCAACATTATACTTTTGGGGTGTTGCAAGGAGACTATTATTGCCACTAGTTTTAAAGGTGAGAGTTGTTTGGTTGGGGTAATTAATGGCAGCAAATAGATATTTAGGACACAACCTTTTAAGGTGATTAAGAAGGTTAGATGTTCCATGTATCTTTGGATCACATCTAAATCGCTTACCACAATGATTACATGTTGCAACTAAATTTGTAGATTCAAGAGATCTTGTGAAGTGGTCCCAAACAACAGAGGTTGTTTTCTTACCACTAGCATTTGGTTTTCTCATTTTTGTATTTTGGGAATGAGGAACATCATGTTCCTCTCCTATAGCTCCTATAGGTTCAGTTGTAGGGTTTGGTGGGTCAGATTGTTGTGAACTTGGAGGCAATTATTGGCTATGTCTCTCCATTACAACTATAAAGAAAAAAATCATAATCAATAACTACCAATCATATATGTGTAATTTATTTTAAAAGACACATATCAATTAGCAAAATAAAAAAAACCACAAAAGTAACATGCTCTTTTTATTCAGAAAAAAAAAATTGTATTCAATCATAAGAAAGATAATAAAAAAATATTTGATATTATAAAGGAAACGAAAAAAACTATTTAAAAACAGTAACACATAACATTAAAACTTCTTAAAATACATAATAACATCACATTAATTCCTAAAAATATTATTATTAAATATATCTAAACTTTCTTTTAAAATTGTATACTTTTCAAATGATATTATCATGCAAGCTATAATTTATTAACTAGAGATTTAAACTTTCTTAAATAAATAACTCTTAACATTATATTATCATTCAAGCTATAATTTATTAAATATGATCTAAACTTTCTTAAAACCATAAACTCTTCATGGTAATAGTTATAATTTTTTAAAATTTTACAAAAGATTTTAGCTTTAAAATAGAATTTTAGGATTAAAGTAATAATATAGTTGTTTAAAATAGAATTTTAAGATTGAAGTAATAATATAGTTGAAGAAAAGGGTGAGATTGATACTGTGAAATAACTGAAATGATGGACACAATTGAGGAAATGCAGAGTGCATACTAACAATATTATAGAATTGCAAGATATGAAAATGGGGAAATGAATGAAAGCAATATATAATTTACTAACCTGAAACCCTCAGCTTTTCCAAATGTTGCAATTTTATAGAGCAAGCCAAAAGCAAAACACCCACCAAACCAAGCCAACAAACATGGGTTCTTTCTTCACTATGTGAAATAGGAAATAAAAAAGTTACTTTTTTTGAACGTGAAATGGGAACCATGAGTAAATAAGGGGCAGGGTTGTGGTATGTGGTAGGTGTAGGTTCAGTAAAGGTGCATCAATAGTGTGCAGTAACGTGAGGATGGTTTGTGGTAACGTGAGACACAATGCAATAAATGAGTCAGTTGTAGAATTGGATTGGGTTTTTTACTTTTAACATAGGAGTATAACATATTTAATGGTCCGGTCGGGTATCTTTTAAAAAATAAATCTATACCCGAACCCGACCATATATATCCGTTGAACCCATTTTTTTTATCCATTTTAATCCATATCCATTAAAATCTGACCCATGTCCAATTTTATTTTTCAATTTTTTCGGTTTCCGTCGGTCTCTCACATTTTGCTCACCCCTATACTTGAGTAGTTAGCATAAACCTTGTAAAAATTTCTTATTCAATCAAGATTGTCTGCTTAAGTTGTCGACAATGACCTTATGATGGAATTTGTTCAACTAGGACTGCCTACTTAAGTAGGCGGTAGGAAACTTATGATAGAATTTGGTCAACCAGAACCACTAAGTGGCAAGGAACTTATAATATAAATTTGTTCTACAAGACCGTCTACTTAAGTAGGCGGCAAGGAACTTACGATATAATTTGTTCAACCAAGACCACCAAGTGACAGGAAACTTATAATAAAATTTTGTTGAACTAGAACTGTCTACTTAAGTAGGCGGCAAGGAACTAATGATATAATTTGTCCAACCAAGACCACTAAGTGGTAGGGAACTTATAATAATTTTTTGTTCAACCAAGACCGTCTACTTAAGTAGGAGTCAAGGAACTCATGATAGGATTTGTTCTACCAAGACCAGTAAGTGGCAGGAAAATTATAATAATTTTTTGTTCAACCAGGATCGTCTACCTAAGTAGGCAACATGGAATGCATAATAAATTTTTGTTCAACTAGGATCGTCTACCTAAGTAGGTGGCATGGAACTCGCAGAGAAATTTGCATGCAATCTTTCAAATAAAGAAGAAACACTTATTTTATTGATAAACGGTGCCTCGTTAAAAACTCCTCGACCAAAACCCATCTTAGGGACAAAGACTAGGTGAGGAAAAAGAGTACACCTAGGGTTACATTTAGCCACTTGTCTTTACAACCCAATCATGAGGTGTTTCAACTAAAATGGAATTTTAAATGGGATATATTCCATGTGTTTGGTATTGGCTTTCCAGATAACTGCTCCAAACTATAAGCTCCACTTTTGACATCTTCCTGAATTTTGTATGGTCCTTCCCAATTGGAAGAAAACTTTCATTCCTTCTTTCTTGCATTGTTGGCCATCTGCCATACGAAGTCTCCTTCCAAAAATACTCGTGGATGAAGTTTGGAGTTATATTTTCTTATCGCCCTTTGCTTAGCCGTCATGTTTCTGATTTGTGTTTTTTTCTCGTAATTCCGTTAGTAGATCTAGGCTCGTGCTAAGACTTTCCTGATTGAGTTTCTCATCATAATATCTTCGCTGCAGTGAGGGTTCTCCGATTTCAACCAGTATTATAACTTCTATGTCGTATACCAAGTTGAATGGGGATTCATGTGTGGAGGACTGGAGAATGCATCTCTATGCCTACAAGACTTCCAGTAGTTCTTCTGGCCACCTTCCTTTTGATGAATCAAATCTCTTTCCTCAGTTCTACCAAGATCACCTTGTTGGCGGCTTCACCTTGTTAGTTGGATTGGGGATGTTTGACAAAGCTGGTAACATGTTTTATTCCCAAACCGAAATAAAACTTTTCCAGTTCCTTATCAATGAATTGTCGATCATCGTCTATAATGATGGTATGCAGCACCCCGAGCGGTATATGATGCTTTTCTAGATGAATTGGTGTACCTGTTGCATTGTGATTGTAGCTAATGGTTGGGCTTCAATCTATTTCGTAAAGTAATTGATTCCTACTCTAAGGAACTTGACTTGCCCTTTTCTAGGAGTAAATGGTCCCAATATATCCATTCTCCACTTGGCAAAAGGCCAAGGGGAGTAAATATAATGCACCTCCTCTTGTTTAACGTGGATGAAGTTTCGTGTTTTGGACAGGATATGCATTTACTAACAAAATCATGACAATCTCCTTCCATGGTCAGCCAAAAGTATCCAACATGCAGAATTCTAGTAGTCATTCTCCATGATCTGGAATGGTAACCGAAAACCCATTCAGGAATCTCCTTCATTATATAATCTACTTGCTCATTCGTGGTGCATTTTAGTAACGGCTAGTTGTGACCTCGTTTGTATATCTTTTCTCCCATTAGTGTGTATCGTGTTGCCTTTCTTACCCATCCCCTATCCCTAGGGTTTGATATGTTCCCAGTCTTCATATGTTGTATGTATGGCTCCATCCAAGTCCTTCCGTTGTTGTCTATGTTCATGCAAGTGTTGCCCGTTGAGGGTGTTGTTAACGTTTGCTAGAGTAGCAACCTATATTTCCCTTTTTTTCTTCATGTTGGCTAAGTTGTATAAGGCGTCAACTCTAACCTTATCACTCATTGGGACGTGTTGTATCAATATTTCGTCGAAGCTGGTATCTATGACTTCTTGGACCAGATGATAGTATTAGAGCAGCATAGGGTCCTTTATTTGGTATTCGTTGTTCAAATGGCCTACCGTAAGTCTAGAGCCAGCTCTGCATATATACGTCGTGCTCTGACCTTTCTAGCCAATATTAACCCGATCAAGATGACTTCGTATTCTTCTTGGTTGTTTGATGTTTTAAAGGCGAAGTGCAACGACTTCTCGACCAATATTTGGTTGGGGCCTTTTAACACGATGTCAGCTCCAACTCTCTTGGGTTGGAAGATCCATCAACATGCAAGGTCCACCAATCTTCCCCCTGGGCACGTACTTCATGCAAGTCACTAGCAAAATCGATCAAGCACTAGGCTTTGACGGGTCCGCATGGCTCATATCGTATGTTGAATTCTGACAATTTTGACAAAATCGGACGAAAATATCTTAACTCATTAAATATAATTTTTAATTCCAATAAAAATTAACAGACACTAATAATAATTTAATTAAATTTTACTCTGTAACATAAACTTATAACTAATTTAATAGAAATATATTAATACCAAATATTTTTTGAAGTATTTTTTTTTATTTTAAATATAATTTTATAATTAATTTAATAAATGTATATTAATATTGAAAAAATATAGAGATTTTTTTTTTAAATCTAATTTTATAATTAATTTAATAGAGAAATAATAGTACTAAAAAAAATAATATAATAATATGAATGTTTTACCTGCTTAACCGAGAGCCGACACTGCCAACAACGTTCAAGGGAACTACTTCTTTATCAATATTAACTCTAAGAAAACTAGGCAATCGTTTATATCGGTTTATATCCTCGAACCCACCAAATACATTCTCCATTTTCATGTTCTCAACTTTGGGACATGCGGAAAGAATTATATGATGTTTACTATCTAAAATCTTAATACTGTCAAGATGCAGGACACTTAAATATAGGAAAACCAGCAGAAGAAGAGAATGTTAATGTCAGCCCGTACAATTTCATCAGAACCCTAAGAGTTTTAAAGCAAAGTAAGTCACATGACATATCAATTAAAGAACAAAATTGAGGACAAAGATCAAGATATTGAACACTGCATGCGAACACAAAAGCTCTAACAATGACTTTATCTGATTATCATCAATCATTTATTGAAAAGGAAAACTCCTGAGACAGAATTTTTGGATGGTTGTTCCAAATTCCGGAGAGGATGAATGTCCACGTGCAAAGAAAAAGTCAAGCTATAATGATTTATTCCGGTTGCAAAAGGGATAGTCGAAGTCAAGAACAGGAACTGAGCGCCAGATAAGTTTCCACCTCTTACAAAGAATGCTTGGTTTAGAGAATGCAACACAACACTTCATCTGGAAAACTGCTTATTCAGTCATGGTTTAGAAGCTATGGTGATGAACACATGTAGTGCAATAAAAATAATCTATTAGGAAGGATAAATGGAATGAGTTTTATATGTCCGTCACTCAAATTCCAAGAATGGATAATGCTTCCGCTTCCTTAGAGAATCATGGGATAATGAATCTCTTATCTTACCACCCATTGACTTTTCATTCCCTTGTCATTGGGAACTAAACCTCATCACTCCCTAACAACAATTACGTTTTTAATTACTTATTATGCACATGAAAAAATGGAACAATCTCTTCCCCAGAATGTTGTCAACAATAAAAGTGATGTATTTTTTAATAGCTAATTATTATTTAATTTTTCCACAAGATTCAAGTGATAATGTTTGATTTTTCCATTATAATCGTGAACTTTTTTTTCTCCTTTTATATTTGTGGTTATAGGCCTAATGGCTGCTATCACTAATATGACATGGCTGAACTATCAAGCATCAATCAAGCATCAGGCTTCTTAAAGCTAAGATTTGGGGGTAGTGATAGATCCACTTACCGATCTGATCACTAATAGGCCTAATGGCCGATTTGATAACTCATAAGATAATGGTTGGTTCATTTGTTTAAGCTTGTATATGACTGACAATGATAAACGAATTTGAAGACCCAAAGAGGCAGAGAGTAAAAGGTCATAATGAGACAGTTTCAAGAAGAGAGAAGAAAAGGCCAAAAAGAAAGTGATTGAAAGGGTGACGAGATATGAACATAGGACAAATCCATTGAATGATTATGGCCGATCAATCTTAATTCTGTTCGGCTAGAATAATATTATTAAAAGAAATTTTCTTACTTTCTTTTTAAATATTATGCATTTCATTCTTTTAAAGTTTTTATCTTTTTTAATGTATTTATTTTAAACTAAATAAGATAATAGTGTGTTTGAATAAGATAATTTAATTTTAAGAAAATTAAAATGTAATGAATTTGAGATGCTTCAATTTATTTAAATTATTAAACATTTTATTTTAACCGGTGAAAACACGTGCATGATCATATTTTTTTTATGATTATGACAAATAATAAAACTACTATTATTATTGTAAAATTAAATATTTATTTTAATTTTATTGTAAGTAATTTTTATTTATTTTGTAGTTAATTAGAAAAATGGGTAAGTTTAAAAAAAAGTCAAATAAAAAAGTTAAATTTATAGAAACACGCACTTAAAAACTAAAATTGATAAAAATAATTATTTTAATAAAAAAGTATTATTTAGGATAAGATTGAAAAACAAATGTGGACAAAAAAAAAAGAATTCCCTTCTTATACATTGTATAAATAATGGAATTTAATTTTATTAATTTTTAAATTTATGTTTATGTTTTTAGATAAAACATTTTAATTACTATCAAACATAAAAAAGTATTTTAATACTAAATCATTTCCATTCATAAAAAAAAATTCAATGTGAATGGACTTTCTCTACTTATGTAGAACTTTCCTCCCATTCTTAAATATATATAAAAAAGATATTTTCTTATATTTTTCAATACCATGGGTAAACTACATGGTATTTTTTTTTACATTTTAATGATTAAAGATCTCATATCAATAATTGGGCTTTTTTTTTAATATATGGAACATATTTGTTTAGAAATTACGAAAATAGAAGTCATAAAATAATTATTAGTCATGTTTAATGTTAATATTGTGTATTTTATATTAAAATTATCATAACTCTTAACGATGTTAGCATAAAATAATTAATATTAATGTCGTCATGACTTCTAATAACTTCATTTTTTTATCGAGATAACTTGACTAAATTTTAGCATGGGTTGACATGACCAATTTCGGTCGGACTTGACTCAGTCGAATTTTAGTTGGGATCGACTTGACCGAATTTAGTCGTGGCTAACCCGGTTGAATTTTTTGAATTAGGTTCAGATTTGTTAAGATCTTAACTTGATCCAAATAAAAAGTTTGGACTTTCCAAATTTTAAAATCCATATAAACAAAATAGAAAATCGGGTTTAGAAAATCTAAAAATAGATCAAAACCAGAAAGTTTTGACTTATTTGATAGACTTTTTTATGTTAAAGATATTTCATTCTTGTACCATCCTGGCACACACCAATCTATGGACTCGACCTAGTCCTCCTTTAGAACCCCAACCTAGGTGTTAAGTCTGACTAAGGGGCCGAGTTTAACCCGATGTCTGGTAGGTAATTAGATTTGGGCCTAAATTAGCCACCTTGTGAATAGGTCCACCTCATGTCCCCACCAGGTAGTGACCACAAGCCAATGATAATCACATATAAGGATCGAGAACACGTCGACCTTGGAAGACTTATCCACTTTCACAAATTTAGGGGAAGTTGAGAATGAGAAAGGGAAAAGTTGTACGATGATGTGGTGGACGATTTCTTCAATATTAAAAATCTATCCATTTTCGTAATTATGAAGGCAAATTTTCGTAGAATGAAAAAAAAATCTATCTGTCCTTATTTTGAACACAAATGCGGTGCTTACTCTACAACTGGTAAATGGAATGCATTTTATAGGATAATACTCTACACTTACATAAGCATCGTACTTGAAGTACAAATTGATAATGATAAGTGAAGAATAAGTAAACAAAATAAACAAGAACCTCGTCCTTAGTACAATGCCTAGCATTGTAGATTCTCACAAAGAGCTTGCCTCTAGAGGCATATTCCGTTACAATCGCTAGATGAGTAGGTATTAAAATAACTAGTGTGAAATTGTATAAAACATTACAAATAAATGATTATTCCTCCTGTGCATAATAATAACGGACAAAGTAAAAATACATAAATATTAAGATTTTTAAGAAGAAAATCACAGTTTTGTCATATTGTGGGAAATTGTTGATAAATGAGACCACAATAGCAGCCCCTACCACTCCAAAAACCTTAAACAGTGTAGGCATCAACGTCATCACAAAAAATTGTGTCGATGTGGCTACAATTGCAGTTGTGGACAGTCGAAAAACCTTAACGTTGCGGCAAAACCACAGTTGCAGACAGTTAATTAAAACCTCAAAAAATATACTTACCTCTTTAAACCTAACAATATTGGGATGTCTCAAAGACCTGTGGTTAATAATTTCCCTTTTCATATTTTCATCAATCTATGAGCCACAATAAAGAAAACAATAAATCCAACAATTCACAAGTAAGAAACAACTACTTTGCTAAATGCTAACAAATATAGGAACGTAGGCTTTTAGATAGAGAGAAAGAAAGGCTCGGCTATTTCACATAAAAGGAAACTGCATAATAGCAATTTATACATAGAGAAAAGACAAAGAAGTAAATACACTCAGAAAAAGGAAAAACGGTAACATTTTGATTTTTCTTAAATCTTAACATGCCCCCTTAAGCCAAAATCCAAAAAACGCCAATCGAGTCTCGCATAATTTTTAATCTCTCAGCTTTGAGTGCCTTGGTAAACACATATGCCAATTGTAGCTCAGATTTGTAGTATTCAACATCAAACTTTTCATTATTGACTTGTTCATGTAAGAAGTGAAACTTTGTCTCATTGTGTTTTCTTCTTCCATGAGAGGTTGGGTGTTTAGCCAAGTCTATGGCACATTGTTGTCCACAAGAAGCTTTGGTTGCTGAACAAGTTCTGTCTTTAACTCCTTCAACATCATTCTGAGTCAAGCAGCCTGGCACACAACTTGTGATGCTGCTATATATTTCAGCCTCACAAGAAGACAATGCTACAATAGGTTCTTTCGTGGACTTCCAAGACACAAGTGCTCCTTTATAGTAAAAAAACATACCTAATAGTACTTTTCCTATTGTAAGATACCCGAGAAATTTAGTTAATTAAATAAATAATTAATTAATAAATGTGGGTAGTGAAATTCTTTATGATATTTAATGATGACTTTTATGATGTGAAATAATACTAACTTAAAAGAGGGGCAGCCAAGAGGGCTAGAAAAACAATCCATAATGGACTTTGAATGGCAATTAAAATCATGATTTAAGTGAAATTAGTTTTTGGAACATTAATCCACCATTAAGGCATAATTAAGAGGCCAATTGAGGGTGAGAAGGAGTGTTCTAAGTCGGTCATTGTTGAGAAGGTGAGGAGATGATAATGTCAATTTTTACCTCTTTTTGTGTGTTTATTGTCATGAATAAATCAACTCTTTCCTAGCTTTTATCTTGTTATATCCTCAAGTTTAGTGTGTTTTGTATTGTTTTGTGTTTTAGTTGTTTTATGCTTGTTTTACCTCTAATCTCTATTTTAAGTGTGTTAAATAAGTTAATAGGAAGCATTTGTGGTGGAAGAAAACAAGCAAGAACTCAAGGGAGCATGATTGGACAAGAAAAGATTGATTTTGAAGCAAATACCCAAGTAAGGCGCCACTTGAATCAAGCCTAGTGCTTCAAATACATAATGTTGTCAAATTGGCCAAGGCTGAGTATAACATCCCTAAGGAATATTACTTAATTAAATAAATAAATATAGAAAAAGAAATTCAAACGTCGCAATATTATTATTCCCAAATGCGAGAAAATTTAAAATGTTAAACAACGCGCCACAATATATAAAATAGTAGTAATAAAGGTATTACAATTTCCAAAATCCAACAAAAACCATGAAAACATAATAAATCCCCTAGCTCTAATCCCAAGCTAGCCCTCACTCCGTCGTTTGTGCATCTACTGTAACATCCCGGTAGGATATTACTTAAAAATAAAAAGAATTAAACAATTATGAAATGAAAACCTCATTTATTATCAATCCATTTTCCAAAACGCAAGAAATTTTTAAAACCTTTAAATTTAATATCCACTATAAATAAACAAAATACTCATAATTCTCTATCACAATTTGAAAGTCTAAAACAGTAATTTAATTACATGAAAATGAAATAAAAGTATTTATAAAATCCCCTCGTACTCTGCTCCCTCACTCCGCCACTAAGCATCTCTTGGCTCACCTAAAACATCATCTGCTCCTGGATAACAAGTTACCCAATCATCACCACACACAAACAGATAGGGTGACCTATGAACATAGATATAAATAAATATGAAATACACCCACCCGATAAGTCATAAAATATTTATTATTCCACAAAACACCCACTTTTCCACACTCATAATCATTATGAGTTCATGCATGCACTCTAAATCTTGGAACTTCTTGTGCTTCCACGACCTTCCTCGCTCGTGGTCTAACCTAACTCTTTTATCATCATGCAAGACATGTGCATCTTCTTTCGACTCAAAGTGTCGGCTACAACATTTGCCTTGCCCGGATGATAAAGAAATTCAAAGTCGTAGTCCTTCAGGTACTCTATCCACCTATGCTGTCTCATATTCAGCTCCTTTTGATCAAACAAATATTTCAGACTTTTTGTGATAATTGAAAACTTGAAATTGAGAGTCATACAGGTAGTGTTGCCAATACTTAAGAGCAAACACAATAGCTGCTAGCTCCAAGTCATGAGTCGGGTAATTTTTCTCATGTACCTTCAATTGCCGCGATGCGTACGCCACTGGCCTCCCCTCTTGCATCAATACACACCCCAATCCTAGGTAAGAGGCGTCACAGTACACCTCAAACTTCTTACCAGTGTCTGGAATCACGAGTACTGAAGCGGTACTTAAACACCTCTTCATATGCTCAAAGCACTCTTCACACTCATCAGTCCAGGAGAATGACTGATCTTTTCGTGTGAGTTGCGTTAAAGAACTCACCTTCTTTGAGAACCCTTCTACAAACCTCCTATAATAGCCTGCTAAGCCCAAGAAACTTCTTAACTCCGTTACTGTCTTAGGCCTTTCCCACTTAAGCACCGTTTCAATCTTAGTTGGGTCTACCGTAATGCCCTTGGTTGAGATGACATGTCCAAGGAATTGTACCTCCTCCAGCCAAAATTCGCATTTGGAAAACTTTCCATATAGTTGGTGTTCTCTAAGTACCTCCAATACCACCTTCAGGTGATCAGCATGTTCTTCCCGAGTCCTCGAGTAGATAAGAATGTCATCAATGAAGACGACAACAAACTTATCCAATCAGGGTCGAAAAATGCTATTCATGTAATCCAAGCATAATTTATACACATATAAGGACAACTTCCTCTAACATGGAATTATTGATTAAACTTAAGGAAAAATAATGTTCCTTTGTTCTCCAATGCTTTGCTTTACCCTTTCTCCCAATTCAGCCTTTGGTGCACTCAAAACTCGCCTCTCACTATATAATTTCGTTCTCCTCTCAAAAACCAATTAATCAGCACAGCAAAACCCTTCCTTTCTCAAAAAAATGACCTTTTATAGGTGTCTTTATGATGGGTTTAAGTGCTAAAACGAAAATGGGTGTGTTTAATTTCCATTCAAGGGTAATAATTACTTAGTGGTTTTTCAGCCCCTCTTGGCTGTCCTTCTGCTAGATTTTCTCTACCCTTTCACATTCAAGCCCAAAGCTACTTCTTATAAAAAAAATTAATGGTTAATTCATGTCTATCTGCTAGGTTTTCTCTACCCTTTCACATTCAAGCCCAAAGCTACTTCTTATAAAAAAAATTAATGGTTAACTCATGTCTATCAAGGTTTAAACTCGTGACCCTCCTAATGTTAATTCAATCCATCACCATTCAACTAATTCATATTTGATGATAATTATTATAATCTCTTGATTATACTATCACTTAACAAGCTCAAATATATTATAAAAATAATAATAAATCAAATAACACACAACTGGCATACACAAGACTCAAACCAAAGTCCTTTCACACAATCAAGTACTCTCAGCCATTTGAGCTAGTACTTTTCCATGTCATACCATTTAACATTTAATGACATCAAAGTTCCCACCACCCACATTAATTAATTAATTAATTATTTAATTAATTTCCACGGGTCTTACATCCACAGCATGACCTGTATCATCATTTGCTCCCGTGTAACGAATCACACGATCATCGCCAATCACAAACAGAAAGGGTGAGCTGATAAAATTAGAAATAACATATACAATAGCAAAAGGTAAGTAATACACCCATCTTATTCTTCGTAATTAGTTCTTGGCCAAGACTTTACTCCCCATGGCTTTTTAACCTTTAATCACACAAATAGTTAGCCTTGGACTTAGGAATATGATGCTCACACGAACTTGCCCGCTTGTGGTTCTGCCTCTACGAACCTCCCCGCTCGTAGTCCTGCTCTACAGACCTGCCCGCCTGTAGTCCAACACATGTGATCCCCAGCTACGTACCTCCCCGCACGCAACATCTCTCAAGTGTGAGCACGGAACATACGAACCTCCCTCGCTCGTATCCCCACACGAGAGTAACTAGATATGAACCTCTCCGCTCATATCATCACATGTTCACCACCATCCATGAACCTATCCACTCATGGCACAACATCCCCTGATCCAAGTATAGCATCATTGCTTAAACGCAACACACGCACAAGCCACAGTCTGCAGCGTCATTGCCTGGCACGGCCTAAGTGCCGCTAGGCAAAACCAGTGCAGACCGTCAGGCGGAACTTCCTCGCCGCCAGGCGCCAGACTCCAAGCAGACCCTGTAAGACCCGGGAAAAATAAATAAATAAATATTTATTTAATAAATGCGAGGGCGAGAATCTCTAAGTTAAATAATGTGGAAAGAGAAGACAAGGAATTGTACTAGCTCAAGTGGTTGAGGATACTTGATTATATGAAAGTTCTTGGGTTCAAGTCTTATATATGACATTATGGTGTTAATAAATTATTTAATTTATTTTGTGTGGGGATAAGATCTCGTGACTTAATGTATATGTGTGCATAAATCATCATGAAATATGAATTGGTTGAATGGTTGTGAAATTGTTAATTGATAATTGAGTAAGGGTAGGTTTAAACCTTGGCTAGCAGAAGCAATTGAAATATTATTATTACTCTTATTCTTATTATTTTATTTTACTATTATTATTTATATTTTATTATTATTTTATTTTATTTTATCATTATTATTATTATTTTATTTATTTTACTATTATTGTTATTATTATCATTTTTTGACTTTATTGATGATTTTATTATCATTATTATTGTTTTTTTATTATTGCTTTATTTTATTATTATTATTATTATTATTATTTTGCTATTATTCTTTTAACTTATTAGTATTATTGTTTTATTATTATTGTTTTATTTTATTTTATTTTATTATTGTTTTCATTACTATTATTTTTATTTTTATTGTTTTATTTTATTTTCATTAGTATTATTGTTGTTGTTGTTGTTGTTATTTTTATTATTAATATTATTATTGTTTTATTGTCCGTGCGATATTTTAGGGCAATGGTTATGTATTCTTCCTGCTTTATATTGTTTGGTTGTTTAGAATTGTGTTGGACTATGATCCAGTCATGTGATTATGACTGGACAAGCATATTTCATGTTATGGATTGTATGTATAGTGCTTAGAGTTCTTTGGAACTTGTTTCGAAGTGCCAAAAACTAGTAGCAGTGACGCTATTGGTATGGCGCCTAACGGCTTGGGGTGTGTTGCCTGGCGGCTTGGGGTGTGCTGCCAGGTGATAAGGGAAAACAAGAGAAGCTTGGAATGCATGACGTCTGGCGGAAAATGTAATCCCGCCAAGCAATAAAGATTTGGTAGAGGCTCTAAAAAGCGTATGGCGCCTAGCGGCGTGAGGTGTTTGCCAGGCGGTCTGGATCCAAGTTTTGCCTAGCAACATGAGATGTGCGCCAAGCGGTTTTAGGTGCAGAGTTGGATCGCGAGGAGGATTCATGCACCGCTTTGAATGGAGGTAATGAGGTGATCCTTTGTTGGGGGCCCAGTTACGAGTGTAACTTGTATTGGGGTAACACGTGGCCACTCTAGGTTGTAGCCTGGTGGTTTAAGAAGTCTAGTGGAGTGTACGAGATCGTGGCTCGTACGGCGAGGTTTCGGATGATTGTCCTCTTCAGTTTATCTGATAGAGTTTTGGTAGTTTGGGAACAACTACGGACTTCTATTCGTTTCGGGGAACTCCACTTGGTGTCGCGGTGCGAGGCCGTGGCAAATTTATTCCCGCATGTGGACTATCAGATGGTGGCCTATAATTGGAGGGGCGAGTAGACACTCGTGCAGCAAAGATCAATCAGTGTACTCATCAAAGGGTGTAGAATCAAGATGCGTCCAAAAGAATGTTTGGAAGTGGAGGATTGAGGTTTTGGGGCTAACACGGGTTATGACTATGAAATGCTTTAATTATGCCATGTTGTATTTGTCCCTTTTGTAATTGAGCTCACCCTATCTGTGTGTGTGTGGGGCGATGATCATGTAACTTTTTACATGGGAGCAGATGTTGACAGTGGCAGAACTTGAAGAAAATATGTAGGGGTGCCAAATTAGATGTTTTATATATAATTTTTTTTAATTAAAAAAATTATTTTCTTTATTTAAATCATGCAATTCAAACTTTTCAATTTTTAATTTTTTTAATTTGTTGAATTCACATAAATGAGTATTCTAATTTTTATTTCAATTCAAGAGTATTCAACTAATTCATTGTATGTAGTTGAAAATACAAAATATCAACATTTTATAATGTTGGATTATACTAATTTGAGAAAATATAATTAAGGTTTATGTCAATTTCATACAAAAAATTCCTAAAATCATAGTTAGGGTTCATACTAATTTGGGGAAACTTAATTTGGGAGAAATATTGTAATGGAAGAATCATAAATCTAACATGCATATATCATATTAGGATACTTATTCATGAGATCGTGTGAGTATGCATATTTGTTATCTTTGTTCTTCAATTTC
>Ga0214545_1006185_pt1 | contig 21014 bp, 12 predicted proteins | sample CNSS4metaG_FD_160064 | JGI IMG/M metagenome (GOLD analysis project Ga0214545, IMG submission 160064) | Root nodule microbial communities from cowpea collected in UCLA plant growth center, Los Angeles, California, USA - CNSS4 | ecosystem: Host-associated > Plants > Roots > Nodule | place: USA...
TCATGATAAAATATATTTTTAATGTTTAAAATGCATTTAGATAAAATATGAAACATTAGTAAAAATATAAGATTTTCTAATTGTTTTATTTAAAATAAATAATACAGTTTATTAAAAAAAAGGGATGTTACAGTAGTCTTAAACTATGGCTTATGCAATCAATTGATTTATTTTTTAATCGACTGATTTCACTTAAGTCAAGTGAAATCAACTGATTGATTTGGAAATCAACCTGTTGAATTTCGTAACAATTTGACTATAAGAGTTGTGTTTTTCGAAAGAGAGGTATTATAATCATTTTTTAGCGCGAAATTATTCTGAAAACTTGTGGAAACTCTCTCTTTCGTGATCATTTAGACTGCAACTATTGAAGATTGATCTTGGATCAATTCTTGGAGCTTTTGACTTGTGTTTGAAGCTTGGAGAATGTGGTTTGTGGTAGGTTAGGCTGTGCTACCTGTCAACACCCAATTTTATCCGGATTATAATATATATATACATATATATATTTTATTTATCTATTTATTTATTTATTACTTTTTGTTATTATTATTTTTAATTATTTATTTATTTATTTATATTATTATTATTATTATTATTATTTTCTTTCCTATCTTATTTTACTTTGATTTTATTACGTTCTTTTATCTTATTTTATTTTATTTATTTATTTATTTTTATTTTATCTTTTCTTTTTTCTTTTTTTTCTTTTTCTTTGTTTTCAATTTTCTTCATATTTATATTTATTTTATTTCATTTTATTATTATTTATTTTTTTTATTTTATTATTATTATTATTATTATTATTATTATTTATTTATTTTATTTTTAAAAAAAAAAGAAAAAAGGAAAAACAGGTTAAAAAAAAGTGGAAAGAGAAACAGATTAACAAAAAGTGGAAGGAAAAACATATCTAAAAAAAAAGAAGAAAAAAAAAATAGAACAAAGATTTGAAAAAAGGAAGGCATAGGCATTTAATTTTCTGCACACATTAGACTAGTGATTTCCTCATTTGGTACCCCTGGAGACGTGTGCATCAATTGAATTGCGGCTACTTATCACACAAAAATGGAAATCACTATACTATAGTTGCATCTACATGGACTGATTGAGTGGGAGAGTGACTCTGGAGATTAGGCAAGGGGAAGAACCCGCCACTTCCCACCTTTTACGTTACGTCTCTCAACCAGTAACAGAGATCTCATAAATATAAGAAAAAAAAGCTATCTGGGGGGAGAAAAACATATTTTCAAAATATTGTTTCTGCAGAGAAAGGGATAGCGGGGCAACGAAAAAAGGAGAGTTGGGGGAGATCACAGAGGTTTGGGAGAAAAAGACAAAAGCAACAGTGAAAAGAGAAAGGAGCAATACGAGTGAAGGAACATCAAGAGGTAAGTATCGCTGCCGTGAATATGAACTGAAAATGTGACTTGTTGTGCATGGTTAAATGACCGAATATGATGTTCTGTTATGTTGTGTTCTTTTGCTTGTTGATTCATAAGCTTCTATTGTGATGTTGTGGTCTCCATTTACAATGTGCTTATGCCATCTAAATAAAAACAAAAAAAAAAAACAAAGAATCAGAGTCCAACTACAACGACTACATCAATATCACGTAATACACTCCATCCTCCCTCACCTTCACCATTCTATTCTCCTCCCTCCACCTGTACACACGTAACATGACTAGCTTTACCTTCTAACCCACCACAGTCACTTCCCAACCGAATCCCATAGCCACAGATTACCTCCATTTATCCCTACCGTCTCCATTCCCCAAAGGCAGCCAACAACACACGAGCTTCCATCACCCCTATATTCACGGCTATTGTCCATTCACCAATTCCCCCATTATTACGTACTCCACACTCATCTTCCACCTGCAAAAAACACATGAAAATACAAAGTCCAGACACTGCAACCTTTATCACCCAATCACGCTCCATTCCACCACTTCACCCTCAATCTATCTCGCCATCATCAGCATCACGCCCTCACCTCCATCCTCTACAACCTTATCATTTCCCAATCCACCATCACCTTTGATTTGTAATCAGAAAATCAAGCAGATACTTCACCACCACTCTTCGTGTTCTGTTACATCCCGAACAACACCAAACTCTCCTATCTTCCCCGATCACATACCTCCAATCAGAAACAGAGAAACCACGGGAGGAAGCCGCCGGCGAGTCAGAGCTTTGAGCAGAGAAACGTGGCAGCAGCTGGCATCTCGGACAGTGCTCTCTGCGAGCGGCAATGACGTCGTGGCGGCAGTCCAGGTCGCTGCGGTCGGAGCTGACGAACACGAGGCTGGAGCAGCATGGTGTGCAACGGCGGAGCTCCGGGATCCGACCTATCTCACACGCGGGAGAAAAACGAGAAGGGAGCGTTTTGGGGAGTTGGGTTCCCGCCGGCGATGCTTCCGGTGGAGGCTGGCGTCGACGACGGTGCGTCTCGCTAGCCGTGGGACTTGCCGCAGTGGCACATGCGGCTGGGGTCTTGGTGGCTCGGGAGGAGAGAAGAAGAGCTGTCGTTGGTGAAGTGAAGAGAAGGGAGGCTTGAATTAAAATTAGGTTTCTCATTTTCCTTATTTCCAATAAATTGGATTAGCCCACTTTTGCTCTGCGCACCCTCCTCTTTCGGTCTTCGCACCCTCCTGGTTTATGTTTTGGATCTATTAGAAGTTACACAGCGCACCTCCTTTTCTTATCTCTGCACCTCCATTCATTTGATTTGGATTGTTTGTGTATTTTTTCTGCGCACTCTTGCCCATACTGCATGCACCCCTTCCTTGTATTTCAATTGGGCCTGTTTCACTGTTCTTCCTACACTCCCCATTTTACTTACCCGCACCCTTATGTCATTGTGTTATTTTTGTTGAGTTGTGTTTACTTTGTGCACCCCCACTAATCACTCATGTACTCCCATATTTTGTTTTCCACTTCTATCCTTTTAAATAATTTCATCCTTTTATTTATTTATTTATTTTATTATATATTTGAAAATTATAAAAATTAAAATATATAAAAATAAATAAAAATAAATAAATAAAAAGTTCTCTTTTATTTTTATTGTGTCTGTCCGGCCGCACGCGTAGTGTGACACTTTCTTCCAAATAGTTTTCAAAAATACCAAAAAATTATTTTCTTTCTCTTTTAGTGTATGTCCGATCGTTCGCGTCGTGTGACACGTATCTTCAACTAAAAATACCAAAAAAAAATATAAATTTTCAAAATACAAAAATATAAATATTTTCAAGCAAAACGTCTTTTTAAGAACTACATAGCCCTGATTTCTCATTTTTAATGAGAATACGTAGGCCCAAGGTCAGCCCTTGTCGGGCTCAAAAACTTAAAAAATATTTTTGTTTCTTTTTAATATTATTGTTTCATTGTTTTGGGGGAAAATTGACATTTTGAAAACCATATCAACTTTGCATTTTTAATTAAAGGTACCGTCCTCGGGCGGGCGCGGTAGGGTGCTAACACCTTTCCTACGCGTAACCGACTCCCGGATTCAAAATCTGGTTTTTCACAGACTTGTCTTATTTTTATGGTTTTCCATAGTTTTCCAGAATAATTATGGTGGCGACTCCCAAATCCTTTTTAAGCCCGTTTTCTTTTTGGTTCGCTGTCTCGTCGCGATCCCGGTTGCGACACTACCACCGAGGTTTGATCTTTCTCAAGCTTTGTGTGTGCCTGGTGGTTTTCCAGGTCTGCAAGAGGGTTCTTGCTATGCTGGTGTAATTTTTGTGTGATTCAAGAGTCTTGTTTGTGGTTTTTGCTTATTTTGAAAGTGTAATGGTGAATACTTTGTAAATATGTTGAAATAGAGAAAATTGACAAACTAGATGTAGCTCAGGTTTGAGTGAACCAGTATAAAAATCTTATGATCCAATCTTTTCTCTAACCCTTATCTCTTGCATAATCATTTAAAGTTTAAAGAACTTAAGTTTTAATTATCTTTTTCGTGTTCTTGCATGTTTTCATGACATTTGCAACATTGAGCATGTTTGCATAATCAATTAAAACTGGTCTTGATCATTCTTGTGCACAATTTCTGGTTTAAAGCACGAATCTGCATTTTTGCATTTTTCCCAATATTGCAGTTGACTGTTTTTCTATTTCAATCGGTTGATTATAGCATAACATAATCTGTTTAGTAAAATTAACCGGTTAACTATGTTTTTGACCGATTGAAAATATCTGTCCAATAGCTTTTGCATCCTAACTTGGTGATCTAATTGATTCAATTAAAGGTAGTTTTTAGCTTTCAAAGATAGCCTAAATTTTTAACTAGCCAATTCACCCCCCTTCTTGGCATTTCCACCATTTCAAAACTAACAATTGGTTTTTGAACTAGGTACTTGAAATTTGCTCAAGTAAGGTCATAAATCTGTTTTTGAACTACTTGAAATGGCTGAAAACAAGTTACCCTTTGTTGAAGATGCCTCAATTCATAGACCCCCGATGTTTAGTGGCATTAATTACCAATTTTGGAAAATTAGGATAAAAATCTTTATTGAATCAATAAATCAAGGGATATGGGATGCAATCATAAATGGACCATATACTCATAATCATATTGTTGCAAATGTGCAGGTTGATAAGCCTTGGACTCAATGGACTCAGGAAGAAAGGAGAAGAACTCAATATGATTGTAAATCCTCACATCATCTCTAAACATGGGAGGTGCTTGAAGTGACCCATGAAGGAACCAATGATGTTAAGAGAGCAAGGAAGCATGTCTTGATTCAAGATTATGAGCTATTCAAGATGAAACAAGGAGAATCTATAGCGGATGTACAAAAGAGATACACTCCCATAATCAACCATCTCATGGGTTTGGGTAAGGAATTTGACAAAGAAGAGTTAAACATCAAGGTGCTGAAGTGTCTTGATAGATCTTGGCAACCAAATGTCACGAATATCTCAAAATTAAGAGACTTATCCACTTTGACTACAATTGCATTGTTTGGCAAGTTAAGGGAGCATGAGATTGAGATGCAAAGGCTAAATGAGTTAGAGTCAAGTGAGAAAAAGGTGAAGAATATAGCCTTGAGGTCAAGCATCAAGAACAATGAAGAAGTAGATGAGTAAGTGACTGAATCAAGTGAGAATACAAATCTGAATTTGCTTGTCAAAAGGTTTGGGATGTCTCTCAAAGGAAGAGGTAAGAAAGGTAACCAAAGGAGGTACAATTCTAAACAAGTTGATTTAAATAATACTTCTAATTTTACTTGTTATAACTGTGGAAAACAAGGACATATCAAAATTGAATGTCCAAATGCTAACAAAGAAAAGGAGAAGATTGTTGATAGAAAAAAGGAAAAGAAGCCAAAGGAGAGACGTGCATACATTGCATGGGAGGACAATGATGATTCAAAAATGAGTCATCCTCCTCAAGTCAAGTAAGTTCTCTTCACAAAAATGACTATAATCAATTGTTGCATGATTTTGAAGAGTTGCATAATGAAGCAAACAAGATTTATGCATTAAACAATCGATTGAAAAGGAAAGCAAACCAAGGTCTCTTTTAAATCCAAAAATGTTGTTTCAACTGAAAGACCTTTAGAGATGCCTCACATGGATCTATTTGGTCCATCTCGAACCATGAACCTTGGTGGCAATATTTATGCATTAGTCATAGTTGATGATTTCTCAAGGTACACATAGACTTTGTTCTTAGCTGCAAAAAATTACACTTTTCATGCTTTTAAAAGACTTGTCAAGATGCTTGAAAATGAAAAGATTTCCAAGATAGTGTCTATTTGAAGTTACCATGGTGGGGAATTTCAAAATGAAAGGTTTAAACACTTTTGTGAAAAGCATAGCATTAAACATAATTTTTCTGCAACAAGAAACCCACAACAAAATGGTGTTGTTGAAAGGAAAAACATGTCACTTCAGGAACTAGCTAGAACTATGTTAAATGAAAACTCACTACCTAAGTATTTTTGGGCTGATGCAGTCAACACTGCTTGCAATGTTTTAAATATAATGTTGATTAGGCTAATTTTGAAGAAAACACCCTATGAGCTTTTCAAAGGGCGAAGGCTTGTGTTAAGTCACCTACAAGTATTTGAATGTAAGTGTTTCATCTTAAACAATGGCAAAAAAATTTTGGCAAATTTGATGCAAAAACGGATGAAGGTGTTTTTCTAGGCTATGCTATACAAAGTCATGCATATAGAGTCTATAATAAGAGATTGATGAGTGTTAAAGAGTCTATGCATGTTGTATTTGATGAAACTAACCCAAAGTTGCAAGATCAAGTGCCAAAGAATGCAGATGAAAAAGATCTACTGCAAGAAAATATTTATGCTGCAAAAAAGTCCTCTGCTGCAGGAAATCAATCGGTTTAAAATGAAAAACAGCCGATTGAAAAACCTGCAGACAATAACTTTCCCAAGGATTGGATCCAGTCTAGAGGTTTATCAAAGGACAACATCATAGGTGATATCAAGCAGGGAGTATCTACTAGACATATAATTGTATTTTGTGAACATGTTGCTTTTGTATCTCAAATTGAACCTAGAAATGTGAATGATGCTTTGAATGATAGTAATTGGATTGTTGCTATGTAAGATGAATTCAATCAATTTGCAAGAAATGATGTGGTTTCTAGTGCCTAAAATTGATGATATGAATATAATTGGAACTAAATGAGTTTTTAGAAACAAAATGGATGAATATGGTAATATTGTAAGAAACAAAGATAGACTAGTTGTTAAAGGTTATAATCAAGAAGAAGGCATTGATTTTGATGAAACTTATGCACCTATAGCTAGGCTAGAAGCTGTGAGATTACTCTTACATATGCTTGTATGTGTAACTTTAAATTGTATCAAATGGATGTGAAAGTGCATTCTTGAATGGTTTCCTAAATGAAGAAGTGTATGTATCACAACCTCCTGGATTTGAGGATCATCTCTATCCTAACCATGTTTTCAAATTGAAAAAGACCTTATATGGTTTGAAACAAGCACCACGATAGTGGTATGAAAGGCTAAGCAATTTTCTCTTATCAAAAAGTTATGCTAGAGGTGTAGTGGATAAAACACTCTTCATTAGAAAACATGAAAGTGGTGTTATACTTGTTCAAGTGTATGTTGATGATATCATCTTTAGTTCAAATAACAACACATTGTGTGAAGAGTTTGTTGCAGCTATGTAGGGAGAATTTCAGATGTCTATGATGGGTGAGCTTACCTACTTTCTAGGGCTGCAAGTCAAGCAACTCAAGCATAGAACATTTTTAAACCAATTAGGATGTAGCTCAGGTTTGAGTGAACCAATATAAAAATCTTGTGATCCAATCTTTTTGCTAACCCTTCTCTCTTGCATAATCATTTAAAGTTTAAAGAACTTGAGTTTTAATCAACTTTTTCATGTTCTTCCATGTTTTCATGACATCTGCAACATTGAGCATGTTTGTATAATCAATTAGAACTTGTCTTAATCATTCTTGTGCATTGTTCCTTGTTTAAAACACGAATATGCATATATGCATTTTTCCCAATATTTCAGTCGACTATTTTTCTGTTTCAATCGGTTGATTATACCATAACAGAATCTGTTTAGTAAAATCAATCGATTAACTTTGTTTTTGACCGATTGAAAGTATATTGTCCAGTAGCTTTTGCATCCTAACTTGGTGATCTAATTGATTCAATTAAAAGTAGTTTTTAGCTTTCAAAGATAGCCAAAATTTTTAACTAGCCAATTCAACACTCCTTCTTGGCATTTCAACCATTTCAAAACTAACACAAGGTATCTTCCTTGTCGAGGCACAACCAACATTGTGACGACCGTTGACGAGGTCGACGACGAAGAAGAAGGTTTCATGGGCAATGGTGAGGGTGAGCTCACTGGACGAGTGTAGGGCGAGGTCGTTGATGGCGCATTCACCAGGTTTAGGGAAGTGGTTTCCTTTGAGCGAGCAGTGGAAGCGAAACCTAGTTTTCTTTGCATATCACGTGCTCTTTCATTTCCCTTGATTTAGTGTGCTTTTAATTTGCCACCATGCCATTCAAATATAATTGTAAATGAAAAAAAAATTACACTTCAACCGCCACCATACAAATTAAAAGAAGGGTAATTTTTAACGAGTTATAGCATCATTACCTTAAATTGAAATGTGGTTTCAGATCAAACATTGAATTTGGTTTTAGATAATAAAAAAGTGTCAAGGTCTGGTTAGGAGTATGAATGACAATATGTGAGGTAGACCATGCTGGTTGACAGGTAAAAATAAGTGTTGGGTGAGTTGAGTATTTTATTCTATTAGGTCGTGTAGATTCGTCGTGCATAAACTACCATATGTGGACTAACAATGGGACAAGATGGATTCGTCCCATAGTCCATATTGTGTGAATTTAACTTAAAGTGTGTTTATTGTTTATAATGTGTCCACTCATATGAGCATGGTATGAATTTGCCACTTAAGTTTGCTTTTGGGAAAGTCCTTCATTAGTTATCAATTATGTTTGACAACTTTGATTACTTGAAATTTAGTTTTTGTTGTTATATACATTTGCTATGAAATTTCTAGCAGACTAATACTTAAAAATTAGAAATTATAAAATTATAATTATTACTTATTTTAAGAAATAAACTTGTAGAATTTTTTATTTCTACTAATTTAATTAAATAAAAATAAGGTTATTAAAATCCTTTACCATAGTATTTCACATGTTATAATGAAGAGAGAACATTAGAAAACAAATAATTTCTTATACAAGTCAGCCTGCAAACTTATGAGTCAAATGTTATGCGAAAGGAGCTAGATAAATTAATCCGCATTTTTTTATATGGGATGGGTCAGCCCGACCTAGATTTTGCAAACCAAATGCGGCAAGACAATCAAAACGAGACGGGTTAACCCGCATTATCTTCCCTAGTTTGGAGATCAAATTAGTTTAAAGTTAAGGTGTGTGATTTCTCACAATGATAGCTTTTTCTAACAAATTACAAATCTAATTAAAAATGCTTTGATTTTTAATGAAAAATTATATTTGCACCAAGAAGAGTAGTACTAATGTTGTCATACTATATCAAAGGTGATTTGTCTAACTTTACTTGAAATTCAATAAGAAATTTTAACTTGAGCAACAAGAGCAACCATGCCTCTAAATTGGATTTAGACACAATGTGGTTTTTTTAGGCTTATGGTACAATATTGTCTCCTAAGAAAATACAAAAGTCTACAATGGACTACATGTATGGAGAATTAGATGCCCAATCTGCATCAAAGTAACAAATGACAATGAGGTTTTTAGATAGTTTAAAGTCATAGTTTATTATTTTATTCATCAATCTAAGAACTCCCTTTACTATTTTCTAGTGATGATGGAAGGCCTATGCATGAACTAACATAGCTTGTTATCAATAAAGGCTATGTAAATCTAGTTATGATTACATACTAAAGAGCTTCCAACTATGAAATTGTATAAAGTTGGATCTCCCAACACTTTAGTGGTTTTGGGAGTAAGTTTTGCTATAGAGCCTAAAGGAGTCTTGATTGGCTTAGCATTGGACACTTTTACTTAATAAGAAGTTAAATAGCCATGTATTTTACTTCTTCCTCAATCAAAAGTTGAAGAGATTTTCTTATGGTGATTTTTGTGTTTGCATGAAATATGCTTGAATTAGAGTTGAATCTGTAACATCTCGACCGAATATTACTAATTTAAATAAAATAAAGTAAAATAATATTAAATATGTCATTATTATTCAAAGTTCTTTCCCAAAATGCGGAAAAATTAAAACCTTACTAAAATGTCTCGAAATTCAAAACCATAAAGTAAACTCCATGTTTACATAGTTCAAAAATGATCAACTAAATATTTACAAAATAGTCAAATATAGTCTATAAAACTTCCTAAGCTAATCCCTCTCTAGCTCTAAGCGTCACTAGCTCCACCTAAAACAACATCTGCTCCCGTGTAACGAATTACACGATCATCGCCAAACACATTCAGAAAGGGTGAGCTCATGTAATAATATAAACGTACAATTTAATACATAGAAGTTCACCCCAAATTACTTTATTTCAGCCAACACTTAACTAAGAAACCTTATTGCCATAAGGTTTCCAACCCACAATTTCATGACCATGGACCCAGGATATATATGCTTCCACGAACCTGTCTGCTCGTGGTCTTGCCTCTACGAACCTCCTCACTCGTAATCCAACTCTACAGACCTCTCCGCCCGTAGTCCAACACACGTGATCCAACAACTACGAACCTCCCCGCTCGCAACAACCCTCAAGTGTGAGCACAGAACATACGAACTTCCTCACTCGTATCCTCACACGAAAGCATCATAATATGAACCTCTCTGCTCATATTATCATGTGTTCACCACCATCCATGAACCTACCCGCTCACGACATAGTCAAGCACCTCCTGGTCCAAGTCCACATCACAACACATTAAAACGAAATTAAGAAAAAAACACACTACCCTGTACAAGATACACACTCAAGCTGGTCTTAGGGATTCCAATGCTTCCACGAACCTGCCCGCTCGTGGTCCAACTCTACGAACCTCCTTGCTTGTAGTCCAACTCTACAGACCTCCCCGCCCGTAGTCCAACATGTGTGATCCATCCATCTACGAACCTCCCCGCTCGCAGCAACTTTTAACTGTGAGCACGGAACATACGACTCTCCTTGTTCGTATCCTCACACAAGAGTATCATTAATATGAACCTCCCCGCTCATATTAATCATGCGTTCCAAGACCAATCACGAACTAACCTGCTCGTGATACGATCAAGCATATCCCAAACCAGACCCAACATAACAAGCCATACAAAATGCATCATAACACACCTTGCCACTTGCGTTATCGCTTGGCACAACATAAGTGCCACCAGTTGAAATGACAGTGTAGACCGTTTGGCAGTTCCACAACACCGCCAGTGCCACAACACACAGGGCTTCCCTATTTCTTGCTATCGCCTGACAGTTAACTCTGCATCGCCAGGCGCTACACCAGTAATGTGACACTACTAGTTTTAGGTACTCTAATTTAGTTCCTCAAATCCAACAATTCAATTCTCAAACATCCAGAAACCAAAATTATGCATTCATATACTTTATATACTCAAATTTACAACATCACAGCTCCTATGCATCATTCAAGTATAAGCACACATCTATGACTTTATAAATTCATATTAAACCATCAAAATAAAGTGTTATAACCAACACAATCCTGAACAAGTAAACAATATACAAACAAGGAAGAACACATAACCATTGTCCCAAAATATGGCACGGACAATAAAATAGTAATAATGATAAGTATAAATATAACAATAACAACAACAATAATTATAATAATAATAATAATAATAATAATAAAATAATAAAAATAATAATAATAAAATGAAATGAAACAATAATAATAAAATAAAAATACTAATAAGATAAAATAATAATAATAATAATTAAATAAAACAATAATAATGATAATAAAATAATATAATAATAATCATACAAAAATAAAATAATAATAGTAATAGTAATAATAAAAATAAATATAAAAATAATAATAATAGTTAAATAAAATAATAATAATAATAGTAACAAGAATAAAAATAAAAATAAAAATAATATAAATAATAATAGTAATAATATAAATAAAAATAATATAAATAATAATAGTAGTAGTAAAATAAAATAATAATAATATTAAAATAAAATAAATAATAATAATAGTAAAATAAATTTATAATAATAATAGTAATAATAAAAATAATAATAGATATTTCTTGACATATCATGCACACGTATACTTGTAACATCACAACATGTGTTCATATATGTGCCCAAAATAAATTAAATAATTAAAACATCACACTAATGGCATATGCAAGACTTGAGTCCAAGTCCCCTCAAACACACCAAGCATGTCTAACCACTTGAGCTTCCATTACTCCTTTTTCATAGCTCTCTGCATTGATTACTTTATAGATTCCTTCTCTCACATTTATTAAATAAATACTTATTTATTTACTTAATTTTTTTCGGGTCTTACAAAACCCCTTTGATTTTTATTTTCTAACCATTCTTGTTAATGCATGAAGAGTACCATAATGGCCACAACAATGAAAGTATTAGTGTGAGTAAGATACATGTAATGAAATCGTCAGTGAGAGATGATCCAATCACTACAAGCATCTCAACAATACGCTTGATTTGAAAAAATAGTCGCTAAATGCAATGAGAGAGCATTTTGAGAGCATCTTTCTTTATTCAAACAAAATAAAAATATGTCACATCTTTATTGTTGATATTGATGATATTCTAATCACTAGTATTATTGAGGCTTTAAATAACAAACTTCATACTCTATTCCCCTTAAAAGATTTTTATAATCTCAATTTCATTACGATAAAAGTATTTCATGTCTCTAATGGCATAATTCTTCTCAACCAAACTAATTACATTCAAGAACTTCTTAGCAAAGTGAAACTGTTTAATGCTACGTCAATCACGACTCCTTTAACCCTTAAACCCTTATGGTGTGTTTGGATGAGGCAATTCAAGAGGGTGATTCATTTATTTGGAGAATTTGAAATTCTTTGTAATGAAATGCTTTGTTTGGATGGAAAAATTAAAAAACATTTAAAATGCATATATTTTTTTGAAGTATTTCAATTAGCTAAATTAGAAGAAATTCAAATACCTTAAAAAAGCTGGAATTTGAAATTCTTCTCACTCAACCTCACACTTTGGACTTAATCCCAAACGAACCCGACAAACCCAACAACCATTATAGGCTGGGCTGGCCATACGATCCAGACGGATCAAATCGACCTGACGACACAAACGGGTCGAGCAAGCCCAACAACCTAGACAGGTCGGGCGGGTCCGATGACCTAGACAGATCGGGTGACCTGATGACACATATAGGTTGGGCGGGCTTGATAACTCAAACAGGTCAGTCAAGCCCGGCAACCCACACCGTCCGGGGGGCCCGATAAACAAGATGTGTCGAGTTGGCCCAACGACCCAAACATACCAGGTTGACCCGACGACATAAACGGGTTGGCGGGCCCAATGACCCAAATGGGACTGACGACCTAGTCGAGTCGGGTGGGCTTGGAGACAGAGATGGGCCAAACTGACTTGACAACCAAGACGAGTCAACGAGTTTGATGACCCACACGAGTTTGGCGAGCCAGACGACCTAGAGATGTCGGACGGGCCTGACGACCTAGATGTGTCGGGAAAGCCCAACGACCTCACCGACCCGTTGACCCGACAAGCCTGACCGACCCGATGACCTAGTCAGGCCCAACCAGCCCGACAACCTAGACGAGCTCGACGACCTTGCTAGGTCGGGTCGGCCCACCGACACAAACTTGATGGGTGTGCCCGATGACACAAACGGTCCCGACATCGCAAATGGATTAAACCAGTCTAACGACCTAGACGGGCCCGATCGACTCGACTACTAAGGCAGGCCTCACCGGCCCGACAACCCAAAAGTGCCCATCCGGCCTGACGACCTAAACGTGCCCAACACCTAGCTGGTTTGTGCCAACCAAACAACACAAATTGGTCGGACAGGCCTAATGACACAAACGGGCCCAACGACCCAGATGGGTCGAGTGGGCTTGACGACCTAGTGGGGCCAAGCCGAGCCAATGGCCTAGAGGGGCTGAGTTGGGTTGGGTCGTTCCGAGCCAGGTTGACGAACCTAACGGGCACGACTAATAGGTATGGGCCATTAGGCTTGTCTGGATCATCGGGCCGACGCAACCTGTTTCAGTTTTTCGGCCAGCCCGACCTGTCTGGGTCGTAGGGTCAAACCAATTCGGCTAGATAGTTGGATCAGCTCAGCCCATTTGGGTCGTCGAGCCCGTTTCCAAATTTACCATGAACTCAAAACATAACTAAGCCTAAAATAAATATTGTAAAAATTAAATTTTATCTCACAAGAAATTGAAATGTAAGGTATTTTAATTTCTTTATCCAAACAAGTTATTTAGAAAATGAAGAAAATTTAATGACAAGCAATTCAAATACAAAGCATTTTGATTTCTGAGCATTGTTGAAATGCTCCATCCAAACACAAGGTTAAAGTAAATTTAGTACCAAAATCACAAAAAAAAGATGAAGATCCAAATCTAACACTATAGTTGAGTTTAGAGTCACGAATACTTTTGGTGTTGAAATACAATAGTCAAAGTCTCTTCTCGTTGAACTTCAAATTAAACTAATCAAACTAATCAAACCATTTTGATATGATGTGACAATCTTAATATTGTTCTTCTCACAGCTCTTTTAACTAGATTTGTGGTTTGTCAAGGAAAAGATATCATAGGAAGGAATCACAGTGAATCTTATACCATATATTAATTGCAACTACATGATCTTTCTAACCAAAGTTTCTCCTAATACTACTTCTCTCTTATCAAAAACCGAACTAAATGTTAGGTTTAAAGTCACATCCAATTTGGTGAGATAAAAAGAATAAATCCACAATTATTGAAATTGAAAATTGTTAATTGTGTTTTAACTAATTTAGTTTCTAAATAAGGTCGAAGTTAATTTCTTGTTTAGTATAAGTTTGTTAGAATAGTTTTATTTTTACTTATTTTCTCTTTTCTTTTTCTTAATTATTCAGATGATCCCTACTTTGGTAGGAGTGTGTCAACTTGATCCCCACCTTTAAACAAGTTTCAATTGCGTCCTGATTTTTAAAAATAGTGTCTCAATTAGGTTCATTTCAGAAAAATTGCTAACAGTGTTAACGACATGTCATGTGTCAATTTGTGATTTTCTTAATTTTTTTTAATTTCTTGATTTTTTTTGCACAATTTTTGTTGTCACGTGTTAGGTTCTTGGAGTGACACGTGGCACTCATGGCAGAGAAATGTCATGTGTCAATGGCATTGTCAAGTTTCATTGTCTTGATTTCAATTTAGTTCTTATATATGTCTCTTTGATTCAATTTAGCTCCTCTTTATGTCTTTTTAATTCAATTTTGTCCAATTTTTTTTTTTAAAATAGAGCAATATTATTTATATTGTCTCTTTCTAATTTGAGACCGAATTTATTATTTATATAAATGTTATATTAATATTTTTTTATTAAAAATGACTTTTTAACATATTACATTATTGTATATCATTGACCCATGTTTTGTTAATCATTCCTTTTTTTTTTAAAGTATAGAACAATATTGTCTCTCCCCAATTTGAGACCAAATTTATTATTTGTATAAAGGTTATAATGATATTTTTTATTAAAAATGACTTTTTAAGATATTACATTATGGTATATTATTAACTAATGTTTTGTTAATCCTTACATTTTTTTTGTCAAAATAGAACAATATTGTCTCTCTCCAATTTGAGACTAAATTTATTATTTGTATAAATGTTATACTGATCTTTTTATTACAAATGACTTTTTAACATATTATATTATTGTATATTATTTACTCATGTTATATTGAATATTTCTTTTACCACTAATATAAATATCAATACTTAATTTTGTAATATTATTTATTCTTAATTAGTTTAAACTTTATAAAGAATACGTGGATTAGAAAAACATATTTAAATTATTAAAAAAATTGGGACAATTTTTTTTAAATAGAGCAATATTGTCTCTGTAATTTGAGACCAAATTTGTTAAAAGTATAAATTTTATACTGATATTTTCTATTAAAAATAATTTTTTAACATATTACATTATTATATATTATTACTGTAAACATTTGCTTAAGTCCGCACTTATTTAAGTTCGCATTCCACCTAAATTCGCATTTGAAAAGGAAAAATTATCGGATCAATAATTTTGTGACTTTATTTTCAGTAAAAATAACGTAAAGTTATTTGACTTTATATTTTGTTATATTTTTTTTTATATATATATATATATATATATATATATATATATATATATATATATATATAGGTAGAGATTTTATGAATAAAATAAGAAGTTTCTCTTGTAACATATCTTATATCTACCATATTTCTTATATTTCTCATATGTTCACAGTCCTTACAAAATCTCAACACTTATAACACTTATAATATTTCATATTGTAATTATATGACTCATAATATTCCATATTGTAATATGACTCTTAAATCTTGATAAGTTTGCATCCCAATCAAGTCCCCATTAAATGTTCAATATCAAAATGCGGACTTATGCAAATGTTCACTGTAACCCATCTTTTGTATGTTATCTTAATCATTTATTTTTTCAAAATAGAACAATATTGTCTCTCTCCAATTTGTGACCAAATTTATTATTTGTATAAGTATTATACTAATATATTTTTATTAAAAATGACATTTTAGCATATTACATTATTGTATATTATTAACTCATGTTTTGTTAATCATTAGATTTTTTTTTTCAAAATAGAACAATATTGTTTCACTCTAATTTGAGACCAAATTTATTATTTGTATAAATATTATACTAATATATTTTTTATTAAAAATGACTTTTTAACATATTATATTATTGTATATTATTAACTCATCTTAATTAGTTTAAATTTTATAAATAAAAACATGAATTCGAAAAATATATTTTAATTATTAAAAAAATTGGGACAAAATTGAATCAAAGAGACATGTATGGGGACTAAACTGAATCAGAGAGACATACATAGAGACTAAATTGAAATCAAGATAATGACATTGACTGACACGTGGCGTTCTCCTACTACATTGCATTGACAATGTCACGTGTCACACCAGGCCTTATAGTCACTAAGGTGGGTCATGGTCCCCCCCTCCCATTTTTTTTACATTTATATAATTTAATATATAATTTTAAATATATTTTATATATTTGATATTCTAAAAGTTTTTTATATATCTATATCTATATATAAGGAAAAGTCGTTTTTTTTCACATCTATTTTTCAATTTTACCTTTTAAATATTTTTTAAATAAAATTAATTATTTTATTAATATTATCTTTTAAGTGATCATTTGTTTAATTTAAATCATTTTTAATTTGATTATATTTTTTAAAGGTTTAATTACTCGGATGATACTCACTTTGGTAGAGATGTGTAAATCTAGTACACGTTTTTAAAAATATGTCAGTTGTATTCCAACTTTTAAAAAGTGCTTCAATTATGTTCCTTTCAGATAGAATTTGTTAACGTCGTTAACAACATGCCACATGTTAGTATGTAATTTTTAATTTTTTTGCAAAAAAAAATGTCACGTGTTAGGTCCATGGTGTGACATGTGGCATTGTCAATGCCATGTATCAGGTTACTATCAAATGTCATTGTGTTGATTTTAATTTAGTCTCCATATATGTCTTCTTGATTTAATTTAGTCCCTACTTATGTGTATCTGATTCAATTTTTTCCCAATTTCTTTTAAGAATTAAAATATTTTTGTAATCCATTTTTTATAAGATTAAAACTAATTAAGTATAAATATTTTTAAGAAATTAAGTATTTATATTTATATTGTTTCTCTCCAATTTCATACCAAATTTATTATTTGTATAAATTTTATACTAATATTTTACTAAAAATGACTTTTTAACATATTACTTTGTTGTATATTATTAACTCAGATTTTGTTAATTATTACTTTTTTTCAAAATAGAACAATATTGTCTCTCACTAATTTAAACCAATTTTTTTATTTGTATGAATGTTATACTAATAGATTAGTAAAAATATTTATATTTAATCAGTTTTAATCTTATAAAAATAAATTTTAATTAAAAAAAAATTGGGTCAAAACTGAATCAGAAACACATAAGTAGGAACTAAATTGAATCATTCAAACATATACAGAGACTAAATTAAAATCAAGACAATGACATTTGATGGTGACACTGACACGTGACATTGTATTGCGACGTGACACTGACAATGTCCCTTGTCTCACCAGGGACCTGACACATGTCAAATTATCTTTTTTTGCAAAAAAAAAAAGTTAAAAATTAAAATCAAATTAAAAAATACTAAACGAATTAGAAAAGAAAACCATAGACTGATGTGGCATGCCATTAACGGCGTTAGTCATTTTCGACTTAAACGAACCTAATTGGAGCAATTTTTTCAAAAATTAGAATGCAATTGGCACTTGTTTAAAAGTGGGTACCATATTGACACACCTATACCAGAGTGGGTATCATCCGAGTAATTAAACTTTTTTTAAACTTAATCATTATAAATGAAAATTAATTATAGTAAAATTATAAAAATTATTTATATTTAATTGTATAATTATAATAATAACAATAACAATAATTATAATTTTATTATTTTTTATTATCATATCAAGTTGTTCCTCCAATATAATTGTATATTACGCTTTTAATTCCTTTTTTTTCAAAAATATCAAGTTGGTCCTACAATTTTTTTTAGTCTCAATATGATCCCAATTTTTAAAAAAATGATGCAAATTTTTTTGTTAAATTTCTTTAATCAGATCAAGGTTTTTTCATCAATATTGAAGTTTTGAATAAGGATGGTTTCTTTTGTTGGTGTAATTGACATAATCCTAGTGTCAATTTTCGATGAAAAGTCCTTGTTCCGCTTCAAGAAATTTAACATTTAACAAAAAAGATAAAATTACATTAATTTTTAAAAAATCGGGACCAAATTGAGATTAAAAAAAGTAGAGGACTAATTTGACATTTTTTGACAAAAAAATGTACCAAAAGGATAGTTCAACCAAAATTTTAGCATCCACAAAATATTACCTGAAGATCTGCTACTACCTATAGTAACAAAAATTAAAAACTACATATTAATACGTGACATGCCGTTAATGCTATTAATTGATACATTTTTTCAAAAGTTGAAACCAATCCAAAATTTTTTAAGAGTTGAGACGAAGATCACATACTTCCACAAAAATAGAAACCATCCAAATAATTAAGCATTTCTTTTTCTTAAATACCAACTATTTATCTTTGGTTATATTTTTTTCCTTCACATCATTATGTTTTATGTTCTATTTTCTTCTACACAAAAACAAATTTATTTAGTAAATTTTGAAAGCTTTAAATATGTTTTTATTTTTTTTTTAAATTAGTGAGTTATAATTTTGGTTCCCGTAAAAGATGATTTTTTTTTTATCTTTCTAAAATAAAAATCACTTTTGAAATCTAAAATCATTTGGCACTTATGAATTACTAATGTATTGACAAATAGAACTTAAATAAAGATGAATGAATAAAAATTTAAATGGTGATGAATATTAATATTGTAATGTTAATGTATTATTTAAAAAAATAGTATTATTGTTTGGGAGTGAGCAAAGCATATTGGTCAGCCAGTCGACCACTAAGTTGGGTGGGTAACATTTCCGGTTTGTCAATTTGATTTAGGATCTATTTTTTAATTAAAAATAAAATAAAAAATAATTTTTATAATATTATTTAGATAATATAATATATAATAATATTATAACTTAATTATTAATATTTAAAATTTAAGTTTTCATTATTAACGATGATATTATGATTTAATATATAAAGATAATAATTATTTTAACTTATTAAACTAAACTAATTAATTAATTAATTAATTATTAAATTTTACATAATTAAGTATATTATAATTACATGCATTTATATGTATACGTGTGTTCACATTTTTATGATAAAAAAATAAAATTATTATTATTATTATTATTATAATTATAACATTAAATATAAGTAATTTTTATTGTAAGTAATTTTTATATATTTTGGAAATAACTTTTTAATTATTGTTAAGTTTAAAAAAATTTATCAAATTAAAAAATTATTAAATTTAAATAAACAATACTTAATGATAATATTAATAAAATAATTATTTTAATTAAAAATAAAATAAAATTGAAAAACAAATATAGACGTAAAATAGAGGAATTTTCTTTATATATATATATATATATATTATTTTTTTCAAAAAATAAAAAAATTTAAATAAATATTATTAGGTGAAATATATATTAGATTTAAAATCTTGGAAGAAAACAAAAATACTTTAAAGGAATTATAATAAAAATTCAAATAATTAAAATGTACTTCAGAAAAAATAAACACCTTTACAATGTTTAAGAGACCAAACAATACTAAAGATAAAACAAAGACTATCTTAGAATAGTTTTGTGGTCAAAAGTTTATGATAGATAGCTGCACTCAATTATCTATTTTTGTACTACAGATAAGGTTTTTAGATATATTCTAATGGAAATTATATGTGTCTCACTGGTTTCTTTCTATGATTATAATTTAATTATGCCTATGTACCTTTTATGTTCTCTTATTAAATTTCATGCAGTGCCAAAAAAAAAAAAAAAAAAGAAGGTACTTTTCCACCTAATAATTTATTTTATTTTATTTTCAAATGAGAGTTTGGTTGGTAATATATTTCATTCAACATTATCCTCCGTAGCATGCGTGCCATACTAAATGTTGTAGAAATTATTCATAACTTCATTGTCGTTAATATGCATATCCCATAACAAAATTCTTCACAATTTAAAATATGTTGGTTGAAAAGGTACATTTTTTTATCGAATTTAATATCAAGTTGTACATTTTATATATGACTTATAGAGTTATTTTTTTTTTATAATTAGTCGTATAGTACCCAGTTTGGTATTGGAGTTTCTAATTGGTACCCGGTTTTAAAAAAGTGTCAATTACGTACCCAAATTAGTTTAAGTGCACCAATTGAGTCCATTTAAGTTGACGCCATTAGAAAGGTTAACGTTGACTGATACTGGTTGGTCTGTGAGTTAAATTTGGAACACGTGGAGATTAATTATTAATGACGTGGAAAGCTGGGGAAGAAAATTAAATATGTCTTGTAATGAAAAATTTTAAAAATAAAAGAACGAAAATTTAAAAAAAAGGGCGACGAAGTTAAAAAAGAAGTCGCAGAAGCATGTGATAAAAACGTGAAATTGGGGAAAGGTGACGCAGGAGAGACGAACTGGTGGAGGATTCTTCGCGAAGTGGTGGAGAAATTGAAGGCGACTTTCGAACA
>Ga0214545_1006189_pt1 | contig 21011 bp, 5 predicted proteins | sample CNSS4metaG_FD_160064 | JGI IMG/M metagenome (GOLD analysis project Ga0214545, IMG submission 160064) | Root nodule microbial communities from cowpea collected in UCLA plant growth center, Los Angeles, California, USA - CNSS4 | ecosystem: Host-associated > Plants > Roots > Nodule | place: USA...
TTTTTATTATATAAAAAAAACATATATAATATAAAAATATAAATAAAAAATATATATATATATATATATATATATATATATATATATATATATATATATATATATATATATTCTTTTCACAAGCCTAAGTCGAAGGTTGGAAATGGCCAATCAAATATATATTTCTTCAGAAAAAAATATATTAATAACTAAAGTAAATCGTATTTCATTTTGTGAATGATGTAACTTCAAAAATTTATAAAATAAGTCCATATTGTTTACAACAAAGCATTATATATTTGCCATTTATAGAATTATAATCTTGAATGTATATAATCATTTTTAAAAACACAAACAAACCAAGATGGCTGAAAGAAGTTAACAAATGTAAAATTGAAAAGAAGAAGATCTTTCATATGTTTTTAAACAAGTACAATTTTTTTAGTTTTCTTTCTTCTTTATAACCATATATCGTCTAATAAAAGTCTTTTTTTTTTATCGAAAAAGAGTGTGAGTCCTCTAAGGTGACGTGGAAAGACGAGATCGTTGATATGTTAATAAAATCGGAAGAAGATTCACCTACAAATTTCTTTGATGTTCAATTCAGTAAGAGCATAAGAAAATATAATAAAGAGTATATCAGATTGAGAGTAAGTACTCCTTGTAAGAATGCATTGTATTTAGGAATGACAAATAAATTCGCACCCATGGATATTGTCCGAACCCGTCCCCGTTTTGACGGAGAATCCCTGCATTAACTATGTATTGATATGGGTATGGGAAATATCTAACTTTTTCAATTGGGTATGAGGATGTGGATGAGGATGTACATATTCGCTCCATCTTTATCCCTCTACCCGCCATAATAATTATATATATATATATATATATATATATATATATATATATATATATACACACACACACACACACACACACACATACACACATTACACACTTTCTATATTTTATTTCTTCTAATTGTTTGACTTGTCATAAAATTTATTCGTATCTCCAAGATATTTTTGGTCTTATCACAACCTTTTATGCATTTATGTTCAAATGATGTATGTCAATTAAATATTTTTTTATGTCTCACATTTAAATATTTCTACTTTTTTAATATTTTTATTTATTGTATATTTTCTTTTAACATGAGATTGTTTAACACTTTCAATTTAAGTGTTCGATAGCATAAACCTTTCATTTACTAGGTTATATAAAAAATATCTTTTTTATTCTATTATTATTAATTTTTGTTTCATCTGAAGAACTCTTTTGTTTTCCTAAAAAAATTTTCATTATCTCTCTACCATCAACTAGGTTGATATTTGAAAAGTTTTCTAAGATCTATAAGGTATTTTTCATCTTATCATACCTTTAATTATATATTTGTTTCATTTCAAATTGTTTCTAAGACACACATTTGATCATGTTTTTTAATACACTAGTGTAGAATCGCGTTTTTACATCGTCTTATATGCCTCGGTTATTGCGGAACCGAAGCATATAAAGACGTGGTGGAATTTTTAAAATTTTTCGAACTTTTTTGCCTCGGGTCCCAATCCAACTAAAGCCTATAAGGGCTTTTATGCTTCAGTTATCACTCAATTGAGGCCTATAACGCGTTAGAGTTTCCCAAATTTTCAAAATTGCCACTGACAGTGGAGGCTTTGGCCTCAGGTGGAATAGGATCGAGGCCTATTCCACTTTATGCCTCAGTTATTAATTGAACCGAGGCTATATCCCTTATTTAGGGTCCCCAATTCGCGAACCCAACACTGTTCATCTTCGTCCCAAAATCTCAAAGTTGTTGTTCCTCTCTGCGCGAACTCCACCACACTCTATCGCACCACTGTGCCACCGTCCACCACAACCACCACTGTGCTCCGACGAACGTTGTCACTACTTCATGCCACTTTGTTGCGACGTTGTGGCTATACGTTAATGGTGTAGGAAGGTGTGTTCGTTCCAGCGAGTTCGTGTTCGTGGCGGAGAAGAATGAGGTCCTACGCAATTCAGGGGTTGTTGCCGCAATGGTCTAGTTCGTTCCAGCGCCTCACTCGTGCTTTGGGGTTTCATGTTGGTGGCAGATGACTCGTGTTCTTCTGTTCGTGGTGCAGAGGTGGTTCAGGTGCAATCTGGATCGCTCCTGCATTGAAGATGGAGGCAGCGTAGTGATCTCTCACGATTAGGGCTTCAAACGGTGGTGAGGTTCGTTGCGGTGGAGTTCGTGGTGAGGCAATGGTGGTGAGGTTCATTATGGCGAATAATGATAAGGTTCGCTGCGATGAGTCTCTAAAAATTTAGATACTCTATGGCTTCGGGTCACACCCGAGGCCAAAAGCCTTCACCTTTTGGCCTCACTACAATATGCTTTGGTTCGGGAACCGATACAGAACATAAAAAACCGTTGCTAAAAGCCCTTCCTACACTGGTGATATTTTATTTGTTATTTATTTTTATCATGTATAATATTTTGATACTTTTTATATAATTATTTTTATTTTCTAACTCGTTATCATACATATAATTTTATCACTATAATTGTATAAATAAATTTTATTTGCTATAATATAATAATTTAATGTAATTGGTATACTTTTTTTATGACCATCAATATATATTGAAGTTCTAAAGTGAAATATCTATGTTAAAATTATATTGTTTTTAGTTTAATCTTTGTTCTTTGTGTGATTTTGATCAAGTGATGTAATATAGTTTTTGTTGGTATATATAAAATAAGAGATTTAATTAGAATTTAAAAAATTAAAGTAAACAGACATTTAAAATATATTTTAATTTGAATATTTGTTTTCATTTTATATTTTTAAAAATATTTTTAAATTTTATCAACTAGTTTCATTAGTGTTTACAAAATAAATAAATGTTTTAGTTCTCATGAAACTTTATTTGGTTTTCTAATTTGAAATGTATACAATTGAAATATATACAATTATAATTTCATTTTGAATATATTATGTTGAATAAACAATTTCTTTTAATATTGAATATGTGATAATATTATGTTTCCTTATCGTAATTTTGTATTATTTCATAAAAAATAATTAATTAATATTGAAACTGTTAGAAAGTGGGTATGGGTACATGTACGAGTATATACACATTATCTGGTAGGGATAAGGATAAGACAAAAATTTGATACCAGTTGGGAAATTAGAGCTGTCAAAATGGGTAACTCGGCCCAACCTGGCTCAACCCACCACGGGTTGATGATTTAGTGAGCCAACCCAACCCGACTCACATTTTAGCGAGCCAAAAAAATTCGAATCCGGCTCGGCCCACCACGGGTTGGTGGGTTAAACGGGTTGGCTCATGGTTCACTTAATTAAAAAAAATATTATTTATTTATTTATTTTTTCAGTCAAAACTAAATTGTAATTCTAATTAAAATCTAAATAAACTTTAATACAATCCAAATACAAACCAAAATAAAAAAAAAAATACAAATTATTTATGTGTTGGATAAAAAAACAACTTAACATGATCCAAATGTAAAGCCTAACTTAATAAATAAAATTAAAAATACTTGTGTGACCCTTTTATCTACGGGTTGGTGAGCCAACCCGACTCACCACGGGATCAACCCGGATGAGCCGGGTTCTAAATGAGCTGGATCAAAAATCAACCCGTATTGAAATTTGTAAAAAAATTTCAACCCAACCCGGCCCGAACCCGTGGTGAGCCGGTTGACTCGCGGGTTCCAACCCATTTTGACACCTCTAGTTTGGATATAGGGATGATTTTTTTCTCTGAGGATGGGTGTGTGATAGCGAAACCCTTCCTTGCCCCTGCCCTGTTGCCATGCCTAATTATATTTATAGGCAAATATGGATCATTAAGGTAATTAATTAATAATCATTAATTCATAGATTATGCCTTAGTAATATCATTGATTGATAGATTATGCTCAATTTAATTTATTATTTCTATATATGTATATCAATTTTCATATTTAATGAGATTCATGGCATATTATTCTCATAATTGTATTTATTGTGGTGTAATATTTTGTAAAAATTGAATTTATTATGAGAATAATATTTAAATATTGCAAGATATTATGAGAATAATTATATTCTTTTAATAATATTTTCCAGCTTGGATGGAGTGGAAGTACACAAGCCCTCAAGCTTGGAGTACAAGGTGAGCAAACACATATTCTGGTTCACTATGCTACACTAGTGAATAATACACAAGTTATAGTTGTGGTTGAAATTTTGTGCTACCTAGATAGGTGGCGTATTGTGCTATGTCAATGGGTAGTGCACATGTTATATCTCTATCGATTTAAATTTTTTGCTACCTCGACAGGTAGTGCTCAAGTTATACCTCTATGGGTTAAAATTATATGTTACCTCAATGGATAGTGTATTGTGCTACATCGATGGGTAGTGCAAAAGTTATACCTCTATAGATTGAAAGTTTATGCTACCTCAACAGCCAGTGCACTATGCTACCTTGACTTGTAGGACATAAATTGTATTATTGTGGGTTGATATTTTGTGCTACCTAGGTTAATATTTCAAAAGTTCTACTTGGGTTCAAATTTTTTGGTACCTCAATGGGTAGTTGACAATGCTACCTTAATGGGAAGTGCACAAGTTATAGCTCTATGGGTTGAAATTTTGTACTACCTTGACAAGTAGTGCATTGTGTCATTGGGTTGTGTATAAGTTATACCTCTGTGTGTTGAAGTTCTATGCTACCTCGTCAGGTAGTCCATTGTGCTACTTATGTGGGTACCTCACAAGTTATACCTTTGTGGATTGAAATTTTGTGATACCTCGACGAGTATTGCAGTATGCTATCTTAGTAGGTAGTGCACAAGTTATACCTCTATGAATTTAAATTTGTGCTTTTTTGGTGGGTAGTTCATTGTGATGCCTCAAGGGGTAATGCACAAGTTAAACCTCTGGGTTGAAATTCGGTGCTACCTAGGCAGGTAGTGCATTGTGCTACCTCGGTGGATATTGTAAGATCCGAAAAAATTAAATAAATAAATAAATACTTATTTAATAAATGTGAGGGAGAGAATCCCTAAATTAATTAATGTGGAGGGAGAAAACGTGGAATAGTACTAGCTCAAATGGTTGAGAGTACTTGGTTATGTTGGGAGGACTTGGGTTCGAGTCTTGTGTATGCCATTATTGAGTTATTAAATTATTTAATTATTTTATGATGCACATATGAACACGTGGCGTGATGTTTAAGTATATGGATGCATAAGATATCAAGAATCATGTGATGGTATGTTGGTTGTGCATATGCTTAATAATTGGAGGGTTGTGGTTTAAATCTTGGCTAGAAGGTTTATAAGGAGTTCAATTCTTGTACTTGAACCACAATGGGAGTGCAATTGGAGGGTTGTGAGGAATAAGTATCTTTTCATGAAAAAAATATTGTTTTTCGTGTTTTCACGCAACAGGGACCGCCTGGCTAGTTTTATACTGCCAGGCGGCAGGTCCCTGACTTTTTGGCATTGGGCACCACTGATTTTTCTTATTTGTGTAGTTTTCGTAAAACTGTGTTTCCTGGTTCATTAACCGTCCGATTTAGCAGAAATTTTGACAGGTGATCCATAACATGTTGTTCTTTTCTTTAAATGATGGATTTGAATTGGAGGTCTGTAGTTAGAGATATATGTTACTCATGATTGTTGGTTTGAATTCCCTAAGAGTATGATTAATATTGGATGCTCAAGTGTTAGTATGGCCTTGATTGGTGAATGCATATATATATATATATATATATATATATGTGTGTGTGTGTGTGTGTGTGTGTTTGTGTTTGTGTGTGTGCGTGTGTGTGATTGATGAGTATGTTTTTTCAGTAGTACTTGCTAAGCCATGTTGAATATAGAAACCTATATATGTTAGCTTGAATGTATGATGTTATAAGTGCGTGAAAAAGGCCACTATGATGATATCATGATGATCGAGTGTTGCATGATCATGATGGGTTTTGGGCAAGTATGAGAATATGATGTCAAGTTAAAATATTGGTTTGGTCTGATGCATTGAGATAAATGAAGCATGATTAGGTTCTGTTGTGAGTCTCCATGAATTTGAATGTTCCTTTGGGTTAGTCACATGTTGAGAATTGGTTTATTAGTGAGCGCATGTGTATCAATATAAATGAAATTGATGCATAGGAGGTGTGAATTGCTATATTAATTTGCATTGGTACATAGAATCATGTGCTTAAGTAGTCAAAATGTTGTTGCTTTATATTTGATATGAGCATGTGTTATTCATAAGTTGAAATTGAATGCTATCAAGGATTTAAATGGTGGAGTATATATATATATATATATATATATATATATATATATATGAATATACATGGATTGATGTATATGATTATGTTGGAGTGTGATTCAGTCATGTTAATATGACTGGATGAGCATTTTTGGTGTCATGGATTTCATGTGGGGTGATTGGGTTCTTTGGAACATGTTCTAATGTGCCAAAAACCAGTAGTAGTGACGTTACTGGTGTTGCGCCTGACGGCACGGGGTGAGCCGCCAAGCGATATTAGGAACTAGGGAAGCCCTTGGAATGCGTGGCACTTGGCGGTGATGAGGGTTTTGCCAAGCGATAATGACCAAAACAGTGACCACTAGAACGTGTGGCACCTGGCGGCATATGGTGCCCACCAGGTAGACATGTCAAAGTGAGCTAACCCAGCTCACACTGGTTGGCTCACCACTAATCGGGTTAAAAATGAGTGAGCCCAACCTGACTCACTTAATGGAGAGCCAGAAATTTTGTAACCCGGCTCAACCCACCACAGGTTGGTGGATTAAGAACGTTGGCTCACCAACTCACATAAAAAACTATTTATTTATTTATTTAAGTATTCAAATATTGAAATAATTTTTTAAGCAACTCATGAAATGACAATCACAGTAATATATGATGAATTGTTTCCAATAAAGTGTCCATAGTCCAAGAAAACATGGCTAATATTTACACATTTTCTGCCATGCTATTCAACAAAATATAAATGAAAAAATATACATTTTTGTCATGCTAATTTAGAAAAGATTTAATTACTCGGATGGTACGCACTTTGGTAGAGGTGTGCCAATCTGGTACCCGATTTTAAAAAAGTGTCAATTACATCCCAACTTTTGAAAAAGTGTTTCAATTAGGTCCCTTTCAAATGGAGTTAACTAACGTTGTTAACAATGTGTCACGTGTCAATCTGTGGTTTTTTTTAATTTTTTTAATTTTTTGAAAAAAATGCCACGTTTCAGGTTCCTATGTGTAACACGTGGCATTATTAGTGCCACGTGGTATTGCAATGCCACGTGTCAATGTCATTATCATATGACATTGTGTTGATTTTGATTTAATCCTCATATATTCAGTTTAGTACCTACTTATATGTCTGATTCAATTTTGTCCTAATTTTTTTTAATAATGAAAATATTTTTGTAATCCATTTTTTATAAGATTAAAACTAATTAAGTATAAATATTTTTAAAAAATTAAGTACTAATATTTATATTCTTTCTCTCAATTTCAAACTAAATTTATTATTTGTATAAATGTTATACTAATATTTTTTAGGTTTAATTACTCGGATCATACCTATTTTGGTTCGAAAATTTCAAAATGGTACCCACTTTGAACTTTGTCTCAATTTAGTACCCAATTTGGATTATTACATCAATGTAGTACCCTCCGTTAAGTCTTCACAAACGGCGTTAACTACCTTGCCACGTGTCAGCCTCTGGATTTTTTAATTTTTTTTAATTTTTTTTTAATTTTTTTAATTTTTAATTTTTTTTTTGAATTTAAAAAAAATTGCCACGTGTCAAATCCTTGATGTGACACGTGGCAAGGTATCGCCACGTGTCAAGGTACTTGGCAAGTGTCATTGTCTTCATTTCAACTTAGTCCCCACATGTGTCTATTTGTGTCAATTTAGTACCCATATATATTTATTTGTTTCAATTTAGTACCCAATTTATTTGTTTGAATTTTATTCAAATATTTTTTTTTTAAATGGAGAAATATTGTATCTCTTTTAAGACAAAATTTATTATTTATATAAATGTTATATTGATATTTGTTACTAAAAATGAGTTATAAAATTAAGTATTGAAATTTATATTAAATTTAATGGTAAAAGTCATGAATAACATATTTGTAAGTCATTTTTAATAACAAATATAAATATAACATTTATATAAATAATAAATTTAGTCTTAAGGGATACATAATATTTCTCTATTTTGTAAAAAAATATTCAGAAAAAATTAAAACAAATAAATTGGGTACTAAATTGAAACCAATAAATATATATGGGTACTAAATTGAAACAAATAGACACATGTGGGGACTAAGTTGAAATGAAGACAATGACACTTGTCAGGTACCTTGACACGTGACGATACCTTGCCACGTGGCAAAATTTTTTTTTTAAAAAAAATTTAAAAAAAAATTAAAAATTAAAAAAGTTAAAAAAAAAATTAAAAAAATTAAAAAAACCAGAGGCTGACACGTGGTAAGGTAGTTAACACCGTTTGTGAAGACTTAACGGAGGATACTACATTGATGCAATAATCAAAATTGGGTACTAAATTGAGACAAAGTTCAAAGTGGGTACCATTTTGAAATTTTCGAACCAAAATGGGTATGATCCGAGTAATTAAGCCTATTTTTTATTAGAAATGACTTTTTAACATATTACTTTATTAATTAATTTTTTATTAAGTACTCATGTTTTGTTAATTATTATTTTTTTTCAAAATAGAACAATATTGTCTCTTACTAATTTTAAATCAAAATTTTTATTTGTATGAATGTTATACTAATTTTTTTTTTTATTAAAAATGACTTAATAAAATGACTTTTACCACTAAATTTTAATATAAATGTCAAATACTTAGTTTTTGTAAAAACTTTATACTTAATTACTTTTAATTTTATAAAAAATGGATTTTAATTATTAAAAAAAAATTGGGTCAAAATTAAATAAGAGACACCTAAGTAAGGACTAAATTGAATCATTAAAACATATATGGGGACAAAATCGAGATTAACACAATGACATCTGATAATGACACTGACACGTGACATTGCAATATCGCGTGACATTGACAATGCCACGTGTCACACATAGGGACCTAACACGTGACATTTTTATTATTTGTTTTTCAAAAAATTAAAAAAAAAATTAAAAAAATAAATAAAAAATAAAAAAATAAAAAAATAAAAAAATAAAAAAATAAAATAAAATTAAAAAACCACAGATTGACATGTGGCACGTCGTTAACGATGTTAGTCAACTCCGTCTGAAATGGACCTAATTGAAGCACTTTTTCAAAAGTTGGGATGCAATTGACACTTTTTTAAAAGCGGGTACCGGATTGACACACCTCTACTAAAGTGGGTACCATCCGAGTAATTAAACCTTTAGAAAAATTTGTTTATAAGATGGTTGCTGGGTAATTTACTATAAAGATTATAGTTAGAGATTTGAAAATCAAATTAATTAAACATTAAAACTATTCAAATATTATTAAATAACATTCTAGCATTTAAAAATATGAAATTGTGAACCTATATAATTAGGAGTAGTAAATAATTATAAAAAAAATTTAAAAAATTGTAAAAAAATTGTTAGTGGGCTAAGTGGGTCAACCCACCTTCAACCCAGCTCGAACCCGTTTAACTCGCAGGTTAAGTGAGCCGGTTGAGTTCAACTCACTTTTGAAAAAACTGAAAATTTCTCAATCCAACCCAGCTCGAACCCGTGGTGAGCCTGATTGGCTCATGGGTTGGAACCGATTTTGACATCTCTACCGCCAAGTAGTTTGGAACGATATACCGCCTGGCGACGCTGGAGTGTCGCCAAGCGATACCGCGTGCAGGGAGGAGTTGCGTTGGTGGATTTGTACACAACTTTGGATGAAGGCCTTGATGAGATGACTTCCTAGGGGCCCATTTATGAGTTTTAACTTGTAATAGGGAGTTAAACATGTGACCATTCTAGGTTGGAGCTTGATGGTAATGGAATTCCAGTGTGAGCATGCTAGTTGTGGGTAGTACGGATGGTTCACTTGATTGCTCTTCACGGTTGGAGTCGGTGAGGCTGGTAGACATGTCAAAGTGAGCCAACCCGGCTCACACGGGTTGGCTCACCACGGGCCGGGTCAAAAAACTAGTGAGCCCAACCCGGCTCACTTCAAGGTGAGCCAGATTTTTTGTAACCCGGCTCAACCCACCACGGGTTGGTGGGTTAAGTGGGTTGGCTCACCAACCCACCTAAAAAATTGATTTTTTTTTCAAGTATTCAAATATTTCTAGTAATCATAACAATATTTCCAACATCAGATTTGATAAAAGCAAAGATGTCATTTCCCGAGAACCATAGTATTCATAGCTTGAACTACCATATACACACAAACAAGCACTTTAAACTAACTAACTAAACATGTTCAAAAGTTGATAGTTCATTTAGCCTCCAAAAATTTCTTAGCCTGCATATGCAACACCATAACAGAGTGAATCCAATGCTACAATGACCTGCATAGATAATGAAGGGGTTGAATCAAATGACCTTGAATCAAATCACCTATACACATATACTCCAACTCAAAAGCATACAATTTTGCATATACTTAAAACAACAACAGCAGAATAATAGACAACAATAATAGACATATCCCATGTATTTCAGTACCAATAATAGACACTACCAATAATAATACTCAACCTCTTCTTTTTGAACCTCATTATCTTCATTGTTAACAGAAGGTGGCTCTGGCTAATTAGCTTTTTCATTATTTATATTACCATCAACATTAAAATTCACATTAACACTCTGATGACCAGTTTCAGATTCCATGCTGCATATTAATTTGTGAAAAAAATAAATGAAAAACTTACTAAATACAACAATCAAGTTTGTACAAATCAAGTTTGAACAACAATGAAACTGACCTTGAGAGGAAAGTTGAGTCCAGCTTTGTTCAAGTATGGATCCTTTTTAGCTCTCTACTGCAAGAATGAGTACATTAATAGTAAAAAAAATAAAGTACAAACCAGTAAACAATAAGCTAGAAAAAATAAATTACAAATCAGTAAACAATTTTAGAATCTTATTGATGATCAATCATTGAGTAATGTTGGATTCAATAAAAAGTGATCCATCACGTAGGGCATCATAATTCGGGAAGAAAAAGGATTAAGCTAGATTTATATGGAAGGAAGATATCTTTCTAATAATAGCACATACTTTAATTCATATAATTAAGAAGTCAATAACGAACCCATCTTGAAAGCGTAAAGAAGTAGATGCTTGAATATGGATACCCCTAACGACAATGCCAAGCGTTAAATTTAATTTTTTTACAAAACATTAGTAAGGATAAAATACTTTAGCACTTCATTACAATAGGGTGCAAAAATAGATGAAATTTTTGACGATTTGAAAGTTCGAGAGAATTGTACCAGCGTTGGCGAAGACGACTGAACGACCACCACTGTTGCCAGAGACGACTGAACGGCCACCACTGTTGCCGGAGACGATTGAACGACCACCACCGAATGGCCACCACACCACCGAACGACCAAGGAGAGCACGACCACCGAATGGGCACCACCTCACAACGACCCTCGAATGGGCACCACTGCACGACGACCCTCGAATGGGCACCACCGAACGACCACCGTCGACCACCGCGCCTCAGATCGAACGACCACCACCGATGGGCACCACCACCACGAACAATGGAACACGAATCAGAGCAAAGAAGGGAACTGCGAGTGTGTGTGACGGACATACACGAAAATGAAAATGAAAAGAGGGATTAGGGATTGCATAGTTTTCTGAATAATTAAAATTAACATAATTTATTTTATTAGGTTTTTTTTTTAATATAGGTGGGTTGGTGGGTCAGCTCACTGTAACCCGGCTCGAACCCGCATAGCCCGTGGGTTAAGTGAGCCCTACCCGTTTTGACCCATAATCGCAAAAAAAAATATTTTTCCAACCCGACCCGGCTCGAACCCGTGGTGAGCCGGGTTGGCCCACGGGTCCGAGCTCACTTTGACATCTCTAGAGGCTGGTAGTCTTGTGATGAATACAGATTGTGGTCCGTATTCGGGAACTCTACTTGGTGTTACAGATTGTAGTCCATAACTAGATAATGCCCACGTGTGATCTATAGATGGTGACCGGTAGATGGAGGGACCATGAGTTGTAGCTTGTGACAACAAAAGTCATCTTAAGGATATCATCAGAGTGTGTAAACTCAGGATGCACATGGTGGTGACTATGATTTATAGTGTATGAGGGTGGAGGCCCTTAAAAGGGGTTGAGTTAATTTTAAATGCTTTGGATGATGGCTTTAGGGTGGTGAGTTGCTGAAGCATTCCTCAAGTTATGGGTCAGAATGACATTCATTGAGTTGTGGCTTAGAATGGAGGGCAAACATACGGCGATCCTACGTTATGGCATGGTAATATTGGTAACCGGTGTGAGTGTGCGAGTTGTGACTCGTACGAATGGTTTCCACTTGATTGGGCAATCACGGGTTGTGGCTGGTGATGTTGCTAATCTTGTGTCGAGACTACAAATAGTGGTTCGTATTTGATACGATCCTATCTAGAAAAGAGTATCATTGTTTATGAATTTGAATCCTTAAGAGGCACGACATGAATAAATCAGAGAATAACACAGAATAAGACAGAGATGAAGGACGCCACAAAGATTGATAAGTCAAGTGGAGATTCGTCACAAAGATGTTAATCTTTGATAAGAACCGGAGGCCTAAGCCAAGAACAAAAAGAATCATCTCTTTATGAAATCAAATTCAATATATGACTAAAAAGTGTCTCCATTAGTTTTTGGTACCTCTATATATAGGCACATAAGTTTATGAAAACCGGAGAACCTACAAGAAGGTTCGAACCCAAAAACATAAAAACATAAACTAATTTATGAAAGAAAGCCCAAAGCCCAAAAACATAGAAACATAACTAATTTCTAAAAGAAAACACAAATTTCAAAAACACAAAATAATTCATATCAATTGCTTGTAGCATCAGGAGCCTTGAATAAATTTTATCTTCCAATCTCTTGCTCTTTGTCCTTGTCATAGGTCCTTTAAATTGTAGAGGTTGATCTTCAAGTTTTTCTTGTATGGAATCTAGCAATAGTCCTCTATCAATATTAGGAACTCCACTTGGCGTTACAACTGGTGGTTCGTAACAGGATAGTCCCACACGTGTATCTACGAGTTGTGGCTTGTAGATGGTGGAACCACGAGTTGTGGCTTGTGGCAGCAAAGGATATCTTAAGATCATCATATTAAGATGTAGAATGTGTATGAACTTGGTGGTGGCCATGTTTTCTGGAATCGGAGAATTTAGGTTCTTCGATGAGAGTGTGTTCACTTTATTATGTTATTAATTGTTTATTCTGTTAGCATATCTTATATGCTTATCTTTTGCGATGATTGTATAATTCGTTACACGTGAGCAAATGATATTGCAGGTGGAACTGGTTAGGTATAATGTCGTTGAGGGGCATCACGAGAGTTTTATATTATGGTTTAAATCTACGATTTTGTAAACGGGTTTTACTATTAGTTTTTGAATATGTAAACATTGAGATAAATTATGAAATTTTGATTTTTAGCACTTTTAATAATGTGATATTTTCCACACTTTGGGAAAGAGTATTGATAATAAATGAGGTAGTTGACTATGCTACCTCGATGGGTAGTGCACATGTTATACCCTTGTGTGTTAATATTCTATTCTTCCTTAGTAGGTAGTGCATTGTGCTACATTTGTGGATAATGCACAGGGTATATGTATATGGGGCTACCTTAGTGGGTAGTACATTGTGCTACAATAGTGGACAGTGCACACGTTTTACTTTTTACGGGTTGAAATTTTTTGCTACCTCGGTATCTACTGTAGAAGTTATACCTCTACGGGTTGAAATTGTGTGCTTTCTCGGTGGGTAGTACAGAAGTTATAACTTTGTGGTTGAAATTGTGTTCTACCTCAATGGTAGTTCAGAAGTTATACATGTGTGGTTTGAAATTCTATCCTATCATGGTGGGTTGTGCACTATGCTACCTCAATGGGTAGTGCACAAGTTATACCTCTAGGTGAAATTTCGTGATACTTTGGCAGGTAGTGCATTGTGCTAACTCAGTGGGTAGTGCACAAGTTATACTTCTAGGTTAAAATGTTGTGCTACCTCGACAGGTAATGCATAGGTTTTAGCTTAAAGAGTGGGAATAATGTGCTACTTAGGTGGGTGAAAATAATGTGCTATGACAGTGGGTAGTTTGAGGACGGTTAATGATTGACTTGAATACATCATTTAGGCTATTAGAGTTAGATATTTACAAAATCAACTATTTTCTTTACTTTTGTATGATTTCATATGAACAAACTACATCATTAAACTTGGCCCTATAAGCCTTTTATTTTGGTTCTGACAAGGATGATACTGTTTTGTCTTTTTCTAAATGTTGTTTAGAGAAGAGATGAGATAAAGTTTTATAAAATGAAACTAAGACCAAACAAAACAATATATGTAAAAAAATAAGAAATTTGTATTCAGATGTCCAAAGCCAAGGTAAAAGGATATGAATTCTAAGTATATTCTTATTGTGAACTAGATATTGTAGAGAGTGTTGTACTAGATTTTAGAGTTAGTTGTTGGCCCATCATACATGTAATTTATAGTTTGAATATGTGATACAAACTCATTTATTCAATAGAGCTTTATAGAGGAATGTTGGCAACACACTATAAGGTTCAACTAGATCAATATTTCTTATTTGAATAAAATAGATTAGTATCTCTATCGAAAAGCCAATCAAAGTATTTAAGAAAATAATTGAAAACTAAGGTAGCCTTGTAACTTTACCTGAACACAAATGATAACAATTTAAATTTTCACATGGTTTAACTAATTTTCCACCAAATGATTATCAAACTAACTGTTTTAGTAGGTAAAAAAGGTGAAAAGCCTGCCATCCATTAAATAATATCCAACAAGGTGTCAATATTATCCCTTTCTTACATATCTTATGGTTAATCTCAACATATGTATATGGTGTTGTTCTAAAATTGATATCTATAAAAGGGAACTCTGAATGCAAAACATACATGTTATTACTAGCTTTTTATGCAAACCGTATGCTAGTCATGTATGCTTTTCCTTAACAAATAGTGTTCAATTAGATATAACCAAATACCAAAATCACATCGCTTTTTATTGGGTCATAAAAACATATTGCTTTAAATGAGACATTAGTCTGACCCTCCTATTATATCATAAAATATCTTCATAACCTATAGTTATAAACATTTCCTTCTTGTAAACATGATTCTTACGTTTTAGAAATATGAACTATGCTATCTAACAAGTTTGATGAATTGCTGTGAGTTTTATAAGGAATTGAACACCATGCATATCTAAGTTGTGGATTGGTTCTAAGCATCGAAAGGTCGTTTGAAAAGATCTAAAATATGACTTCTATAGTTGGGCACTAGGACTAGTATTGAACGCTAAAAAGGCGGTTTAGAAGAAGTCAAAGCAGGTTAAGAAAGTCAAAGGCGATTTGCATAACTTAAGCAGTAAGTATGATGCTAAGGTCATGAAGGAAACCCACTAGTCAAGGAAAACCTCCACATGGAGAAACCTCTGCTACTGAAGCATCAAGAATGGAGATAAGCCACTATTTTATTTTCTATAAATAGAGATCTCATGTCATGGGTTTAGGCATCAAGTGGAGAAATAACTAAGTAGTAGTAGAGTAGGAATACAATGTTGTAAGGCTAGATAGAAGCAACCCATATTATAAATATTGTATAATTAGTTGTTGTTGGATTTATATTGCAAGATACAACTCATCATGAAAAATTGAGTTTCCTCGTGATTGATTGAATGGATTAATAACTTCTATGTACTCACTTTTCATTTATCCAATCAAATTTAGATGTTTATGTTTTCCATTGATTTGGTTTATGATTAATGCTTGTCTCGAGGTATGCCTTAGAGCAAGATCAAGTTGTTAAAAGGTTGCAGGAATAAGGTTTCAACAATTGAACTAACTAAATCAAACCAAATAGTGCAATTCCCTAGGGCTCATGGACGGGAACGTAGGTTTGGCCCCCATTGTTCTGACTCTTAATGTGAGCGTTGAACAAGTCTCATGTCAAGGAATTTAGTAAGTTTCTTTAGACTTAGATTGGCATTATGTGAGGAATTTGTGTTCTTTGGCATAGAGAAGATGGAAAGCTATATTCATCATCAAATAACCAATAAGACTATCTTTCAAACTTAAGGTTATGTCCAGTTGTCTCCTCTAGAGATACATGGTTGTTATAGTATTTATTCAATCTTTCACATTTTGCAACTATTAGTACAAATAAAATATAACCTCCACTCTACTCAATCTATATATCCAAATATAATCTTTCACATGTAATTTCTATCCAAATCCAAAACCCTAAAAATCAACTAAAAATATACTTCTTTAATCCCGGTGGATACAATAACTCCTTTTCGACTATATTACAACTGACTTGATCCACTTGTCAATAAGTCACACAATTGAATAACTCTTTTAAAACCTGATCTTTCTACTCACTACTACGTGAGATTGGGGCTTATGGGCTAACCCCAATGGATATAACAACATCAACAAAAGTTTGTCCTTATCATGTTTTTGGCAGTGTTGCTAGGGATTTAGCTAAAGTATTTGATAGTTTTAACCATTTTTTTTGTAAATCAGTACATATATGTTCTTTTGTACCTATGTAGTGTAAGGTTTAGATGATCAAATCAAAGTGTAAATGTACATTTAGTGTAAGACCCAAGAAATTTAATTAATTAAATAAATAATTAATTAATAAACAATTAATGCTGACTTTTATAATGTGGAACAGTACTAGCTCAAATGGTTGATAGTACTTGTTTGTGTTGAGAGGATTTGGGTTTAAGTCTTGTGTATGTCAAATTAAGTGTTTGAACCTTGGCCTATGTGAAATAGGTTCCTTTTAGGGTTAGAAAACCCTAGCCGTGCGAGATCAGCTCTAAGGTTTACACAAGGCATGACCTAGTCCTAAATGTATTTTTTTTTTTAAATTGACCTAGAAACATACATTCAATAGCAAATTAACCCAAATTGGTGAAAAACTCATCATATTTAAGTATACTTTCACTAAAAAATATAGAAGAAAATAATTAGTTTAAGAAATTTAAAATTAAAGAGAAATTCCAAAATTGGAAATAATTAATAATTACTTTTCGTGATAACATAAAATTTAAATTTACAAATAATAAGTCGTCTTAGCTCAGCTGGTAGAGTGTGTGGCTTTTAACCACGTGGTCGTGGGTTCGATTCCCACAGACGACGATTAAATTCTACAGATATTTTAATCATTTTTAAAAATTTTTTAATTTAAATTAGATTATAGCGGGTACGGATACTATGATATTCGTTCCTACCCCATTAACATGTGGATATCCATTTTCAATATTTATTTCTTACTCGTTGCGTGTTTTATCTGCGAGTACAATTTTTTTTGACATCCCTAATTATAGAGATGTCAAAATGGGTTTCAACCCGTGAGCCAACCCGGCTCACCACGGGTTCGAGCCGGGTTGGGTTGAGAAAAATTCAACTTTTTCAAAAGTGGGTTGAATTCAACCCGGCTCACTTAACCCACGGGTTAAACAGGTTCGAGTCGGGTTGAAGGTGGGTTGGCCCACTTAACCCACCAACATTTTTTTACAATTTTTTTTTATTTTTTTTTAAATTTTCTTTTAATTTTTTTAATAATTATTTACTACTCCTATTATATTTGTTCACAATTTCATATTTTTAAATGCTAGAATGTTGCTTAATTATATTTAAATAGTTTGAATGTTTAATTAATTTGATTGTCAAGTTATATATGTTGATACTTTAATCTTTAACTATAATCTTTATAGTAAATTACTCAAGTAACCGTCTTATAAACCATTTTTTCTAAATTAGTATGAAAAAAATGTATAGTTTTTTTATTTATATTTTGTTGAATAGCATGACAGAAAATTTGTAATATTAGTCATACTTTCTTAGACTATATGAATACTTTCTTGGAAATAATTCTTCATACATTGGTGTTGAGCATGATCAAAACATTGGTTCTTGATTTTACTATGATTGTCATCTCATGGATTACTTAAAAATTTATTTAAATATTTGAATACTAAAAAATAAATAAATAAATAATTTTTTTAGGTGGGTTGATGAGCCAACCCACTTAATCCACCAACCTGTGGTGGGTTGAGCCGAGTTACAAAATTTCTGGCTTACCATAAAGTGAGCCGGGTTGGGTTCACTCATTTTCAACCCGGCTCATGGTGAGCCAACCCGTGTGAGCCGGGTTGGCTCACTTTGACATGTCTACCTAATTACATTATTGTATATTTCATTTTTTAATTATATAGTAAAAGTATTTTTAAATTTTCATTTTAAATTTTAATATTTTTAAGTGAAAAAGATTATTCTATATTTTATTTTATTTTATTTTAAGTCTGATATTACATTTTATTTATTGTATAAATATTATTATATATTGAATAAGTATTTAAAATTAAAAAATATTATTATTTTTTCATAATATTAAAACTAATTAATTTAAATGAAATCAAACCATTTAAATGATTTAAAAAATAATTTCAGAAATATTTAATAAAAAGTCAACTTTAAACCAAATATCAATATTTATGTAGATAATAAATTCAGTCCCAATTAAAAAGAAGGACAACATTACTCCAATACAAAAACATGTCCAATTTAATCAAATACAATGTCCCAAAATTTAAATGAAATGAAATCTCTTCCCTGTGCATACACTAATTGAGAGTTTAAAGTATGCTTAAACATGTATTCGTTCAGACATTAGTTTTTCCATAGCAATGTTGGATCAATATTAAAGGAATCCTGGAATATAACACTAGACTTTTCAAAGAGAGTTCTTACATATTTGCAAGACAAAAGGATTACATGTAGAAGGTCATATCACCTTGAAGTGACTAACTATTCAAATTCAGATTTTGTTCGATGTGTGGACTCAAGAAAATCCATATCTAAATACATCTTTCTAACATAATTAAATAAAGGATAATGACTTGATAAGTTCAATATATATAATATATAGTGTACACATAAAGTTTATTCATTAATCTCCAAGTCATTAGATAATCATATGGATGAATGTTAGATTATTTTTAATTTAATATTGACTCGTGTAATTTATAAAATAACTCTAATATACAAATTTCTAATAAGATAATTATTATATTATAAATATATTAAAGTATCAGAATTATTTTATACATGTTAAAATTAATTCTCTTACTTTTAACTCATGGTCCTTCAATAAATTTTTAAAGATAACATTTTTAAAAATTTACATACACCTTTATGTAAAAAAGTACTAACGTTCTATAAAAAACAAAATAGAAGACTTGACAGAAGGATATTTCAAAAAAGACAATTTTTATATAAGTAGGAAACTCATTAAAAGAAATAAGAAAAGAAAAAAATATTTATCATTGTTAAAGAAATATTTTGCAGTAGATCCAAATAAATTTTTGGATAGGCATGTCAAAACGGGTCAGACCCGCTAGGTTAGCCTGCCAGCTTGCCAAGAAAAGGATGAGTCGGGTTGAAGTTTTCAACCTGCTAACCCGCTATAGTTCGGTCCGCCTAGCCTACCAACCCATTTTTTTAATGTTTATAATTAAAAATAATTAAAAAAATAATTTTTATATTATATAAACAAATGTATATATATAAAAAATTATAGTAAACAAAAATTTAAAAAAATTTAAAAGAAAATGTGCTAGTGGTGGACCGATATATATATATATATATATATATATATATATATATATATATATATATATATATAAAATATATATATAAAAAAAAAAAATAAGTTTTTTTTTAACATATCTCTTATATCTATCATATATCTTATATCTCTCATGTTTTTACAATCTCTATAAATTTTCAACACTCATATATGTCGTAATTCTATGACCCCTAATATTTCATATTAAAATATAACTCTTAAAATTTCATAAGTGTGCATTCCAATTAAGTCTGCATCAAACTCTGAAGATCAAAATGCAGAATTAAGTAAATGTTTATTGTAGTTGAAACAGAAAATGTGTTGTTTGAACGATAAATTTAGTAAATTTTATGTGTGTAAAACTCAAATGATTTGTGTTTAATGAGGTGGCAAAATAAAAAATGACTTTACTTATTATTTTCGTTTCATATTTACTTATTTTATTCAATTTAATTATTAATAAAAAGGTTTAACAATTTTTTTTTTAATTTTAAAAAGGTAACAATGTCATCACTATCTATTTAATAAGTAGAAAATCATTAGAAAACGAAAATGAACAATTTTAGTTTATACATAATATATATTTTTTGTGCAACACCTGGTCACAGTTTATAAGACTATTCACGTCAATTCTAACAAACAAAAATATCACTTTGTTTCAATTTTAAGAATTAATTGAACGTTCAAAAAAAGGTTTATATTTTTACCACTTTTAAATCGAGAGACTTTATTAAATATTTCATTAATAGGAGAATAAAAAAAATTAAAATAAAATAAAATAAAAAAATAAAAAATTACATTATTAATGTGTTTTAATTAAATTCCTTATTACGTGAATATTTAGATTTAAATTTACTTTTGTTTTAGGAGCCTTAAATTTATAAACTTGTAAATAGGGATGGCAACGGGGCGGGGCGGGGACGAGTTTCACTATCCCATACCCATCCCCGTAAAAAAAGTTCATCCCCATCCCCATACCCAAACCCAACGGGTATCAAACTTTTATCCCATCCCCATCCCCACCGGGTAACGGGTATAATCTTATACCCATACCCGTACCCGTTTTCTTACTACTTTAATATTAATTTTAATTAATTTTTATAAAATAATAAA
>Ga0214545_1006191_pt1 | contig 21006 bp, 18 predicted proteins | sample CNSS4metaG_FD_160064 | JGI IMG/M metagenome (GOLD analysis project Ga0214545, IMG submission 160064) | Root nodule microbial communities from cowpea collected in UCLA plant growth center, Los Angeles, California, USA - CNSS4 | ecosystem: Host-associated > Plants > Roots > Nodule | place: USA...
AGTAGAACTCACAAAGTGCCCATTACTCGTTTTGTATTTGCCTGGTTCTGTCCTACTTCGAATGCCCTTGCCAATCCAAAATCTGATATTTTGGGATTCATGTCAAGGTCTAGTAGAACGTTGCTGGCTTTGAGATCTCTATGAATTACTCTCAGTTGAGAGTCCTCGTGAAGGTATAAAATACCTCTTGCTATTCCATTGATAATGCTTAATCTTAGTTTCCAGTCGAATTGTTTTCTTCTCTCGACATCTGACAAAACATTAACAGGTTTGAACAAAAAAAAAACAGTTAGTTTGCAAAAAAAAATACCAAACTCATCAAATTCTATGATTTAGCCATAGGATGGGAAAAAAAAAACAAAATAATGTATCATTTCCCTTTAAAGATGACTTATACAATGAATATTTATTATCTGATATAACTGGCTATGGTTTAATGTAAAGATGAATGAAAAGAAAACGTGGCATGGTTTGTCTTAGGTATTATGATCGTGTCCTCATGTTCTTATTTTGAAACTATATTAGTACCATATACATTCCAGAAGAACTACATTAAAGTCCCATAGTTTCCCCACTTTATTTTGGACCGTGAAGAACAAATTCAGTGAAAGCAGCACTGCGGGGTTATGTGAAACATACCAAATAAGTGAAAGTCGAGACTTTTATTCGGCAAATACTCATATACGAGTATCTTTTCGTTTTCCTCTAAGCAACATGCCAAAAGTCTTACAAGATTGCGATGCCTCAATTTAGCTATAAACATTACTTCATTATTGAACTCCTCTGAGCCTTGACCAGAAAATTTTGACAGTCTTTTGACTGCAATTTGTCTTCCACCAGGTAGATTTCCCTGAGAAAAGTTTACAATAAATAGAAGTTAGTAAAAATAAGAAATCTATATCCAAAACTCAAAATCATTACTACCTTGTAAACAGGGCCGAATCCACCTTCCCCTAATTTAGATGCTACTGAAAAGTTATCAGTACTCTGTAGAATTGTGACAAATGGGATTCTAGGCAGGTCTGTGTTCCATGTTTCCTCCGATTGATTTTTATGAAAGGAAGGTAGAGGTAGCTCTTCTACAAGAGAAGTTTGTGAGTTCATATCTGAGAAATTAGCTATCATATAAATCAAGGAATCTATGCTATGAGCGAATTACCTTCTCTAACTCCATCCCTCGTTTCTTCTTTATAATTAGCTTTTCTCACACTTTTCCTGTACCAGAAGCAATATAGGCTGAAACATAGTACAATTATTGCCCCGATCACACTGAAGATAATGATCAATATTCTTGTCCTGTTATTAACCCCCTGTTTATCTGTGACAATATAGAAGATGTAGATATAAGGTTGGTTAGACGATAAAAGTGGAAGGCAGAGGGAGAGATAGGTTATATTACATTAACAAAACTAACATTTTAAAAACTGATGTATTCCTGTAAAAGATAAACAATCGTTTTTCAAAACTTGCTTCACCAAAGTACTATAATAGGATTCAGATTCACCTGTTTGCGGATTGGGGACTGGAGCTGAAGGTGTTTGGTTGGCAAGAAGGTAGAACATATAATCATCATACTTTATCATACAACTTCCAGTCCAAACCATCCATGCTATTTTTTGTTCACAACATTTTTGAACTTCACCCAGCATGTCCTCCAAACACTGTCTGCACCCTTCATTTGTGAGATCTCTGGTGCATTGCACCACGCCATACCTACTCTCAGTGGCACTCAAATTGAAGCCATCTTTATAGTACAACTGGTTGGTTTCATTAGTAGCTTTTCTGATCATACTTTTCAAAAAATCCTCATTTATCTGAATCTCTGTCGCGTTGGATATGTTTTTTGTTCCAAGAGTATGCCGTATTGGGGATGTAATAGCTTTTCCAAAGAAGTCCTCATTTGAGTACCTTATAACGCAGTAATCATTCCACACCACAGCAGACACCCTCTTGGAGCAGAGCTGAGGGGCTTCTCTTACAGCAGTGGAAATACAAAATTGACAGAAGTATCCAACCACGTCACCACCACAATCATAGAGGCCATACACAGAGCTATTGGTGCCTATGGTGGTGTGGTTATAACCATGGCTTGTGGCTGCATCAGAGGACATCCAGGTTAGGATTCTATCAAGGTTGGTTTGGTATGCACTGCTTAGAGTCTGTTGGGTGGTGTTTTCGCAGTTACTTCCCAGGGATGACTGTGCTTTGGCCTTTGTAATGAATGATCTGAAACTCAGTAATAACAAGAAAGTAAAGCATATTGATCTCACCTTTTCCTGTGTTCCTATCATGAAGCACTTGCTTAATTATGTTATTGGCTACAATGGTTGAAACATATTACAAGTAATGCATTTCAAACCATGAGTTTCATGTATTATTCATTCTCACTTTTCTATTCTTTAGCAACAAATATTAAATAAGATGAACTGAAATTTCAAATTTGAAATTCAACTCGTATAAAATTTCAACTAATCCGTCAATAATTGAGGGCAAGCCTTGTTAAAATTACGACTGGTTGACTTTGAGTTTGTATCTGGAAGCTCTTCTGACATCAGGAACGTATGCAGCTTTTCTTATAGATAAAAGAACCATTCTCACCTGAAGGAAAACGAAGACAAAATACAAAATATTTTAGAATAATGTTGTTCCTATACGTCTCAGAGACATTGTTAATTTGATCCTTATACATGTGATGCATTTTTATTTGATTTCTTATATGACCAAATCATAAGAATGTGTGAAACTGTCCAGATTAAAAGAAAAAAGGCATTTTACATTCTTTATCTAAAACAGATAAAGTATCGAAGGATCGATTGAAATTGAATATAAATTTATGATGTCTATTATAAATAGAATAAAGTTTAATGATCATATAATTCTCTAAAAAACATTCATCCATATCCATCGTACAGGAAAGGATAATAGCTCGCAAGTCCCAAGGTAGAAGCTCTCAGTTTTCCATATTAATGGTGGTTGGTGGAAGTGAATTTTATATACTCTCATTCACACTAGATAGTCAACATTGACACTAATTTTAAACACATTAATCGATGAATGGTATATTATTTGTAGAAATTTCAAACAATAACATTGAAGTTGGTGATGCTGTAAATCTTTGAAAGTATAATTATTAAATTACTAACGTGTGTCTGTTATATATTGTTTTGGTGGAGTATACATGATGATTTACTCCACTTTTTTTTTTCAAAATACTTTACATAAAAAATGATGAAAATAAATATGTTTCATATATTCATAACTCATAAATATGATTTAATAATTTCAGCAGTAATATTTTAAAAATTTAATCAAATGTATTATTAAAACTATTTTAACAGCACAGCTACCTAAAAACGAATCGAGAAGTCATGATTTTATATTTTAATTGATTTTGCTTCCTTATTATATTTTATTCCTTGAAATTTTATTTAATTTAAAAGTTTATTTTAAAATTTGATATTTTGATCAGTGACTTTTTGGGAGAGGAGTCAATGTGTTTCAAAACTTGAGTAATTCAATTATTTTTCTGGAAATATAATTAATAAGATATTTTTCTAAAGAAACTATGTTTAACATATACACACAGTAATGTTTATTATAAATTCTTACTGCTCGCTCTAGATCTGAAAGATACTATCATACAAACAAGCAATTTTTTATTAATTGACAATGCAAAAATCAGTCAGATCAATTTTCAATAATAAATGCATAAATTTAATAGATAATTTATATATAAATGAATGATAAATACAACTTTGTCACATTAATTCAGAACTGGCAAATCCTTTATGCAATGGTTTATCACCTTGGTAAAGAAGTAGTAACAGTTAGATCATTATTGGAAACATTCTTACAACTTTTTGATGTATACACTTCCTCTGAGGCCATTATTCCAATTAAAAATGCAGGGTGTTTGGGTTTTGGAAGAACCATTGTATCACTTGCCAGCATTAAAACCACATGAGACATTGTTGGTCTATCTTTTGCATCTTCTTGAACACACAACAAACCAATGTGTATGCACCTCTCAACTTCACTGCCTATGAAGGATTTTTCCAGCATTGGATCAATCATTTCCAAACATTTTCCTGCACCCCATGTTCTCCAAGCCTGCAAGTATATGCCATTTTGTGAAAACTGTTAAACTTATTAAGATTTGTTGAAGAATTTGAGGACCAATAGGGGTGAAAGACTCACATATGAAAGAAGATTCTGACCATGTTCTGACATATGCAATCCACTGCTCTTTCTCCCATAAATGATCTCTAGAACAAGAACTCCAAAGCTGAAAACATCAGATTTCACTGAAAACACTCCTTTCATAACATACTCTGGAGCCATGTATCCACTAAAGGAAATCAAAAGAAATTCTTTAGTTCCTCAAACAAAATATAGCAGGAATCTCATTAGAATGTAACAGAAATTTCATTTTTCAAATATCTTAGTGTTCAGAATTGCATTAGAAAAATCCTATTATTGAAAGAAATGTTAGGAGTGGGTAGAACTCACTAAGTGCCCATTACTCGTTTTGTATTTGCCTGCTTCTGTCCTATTTCAAATGCTCTTGCCAATCCAAAATCTGATATTTTGGGATTCATGTCATGGTCTAATAGAACATTGCTTGCTTTGAGATCTCTATGAATTACTGTGACTCTAGAATCCTCATGAAGGTATAAAATACCTCTTGCTATTCCATTGATAACCCTTAATCGTAGTTTCCAATCAAACTGCTTTCTCTTCTCATCATCTGACAAAAACAAGGACAGTGAAGAGATTTGAACAGCAAAACATCTTAGAGCATAGATATAGCAGACACCAAATTTTCCCTTAGCATGGGGAAAAGATAACAAAATAATTATTTTGGTTTTCCCCATAAAAATAACTTAGTTTCTTGTTATGAAAGAAAAAGAGTACTTCAGAGCTCATGGTAGCGCAACTTGACTTGTTAGCCAAGACTAATTTTGTACCAAGAAAATGCTGAGAAGAAATTGCAGTAAAACAACTGAGCATTGAAGCCGTGAGAAAACGTACCAAAGAGGTGAAAGTCTAAACTTTTATTCGGCAAATACTCGTATACTAAAATGTTTTCATTTTCGTCCAAGCAGCATGCCAAAAGTCTCACAAGATTGCGATGTTGCAAATTAGCTATGAACAGTATTTCGTTATTAAACTCCTCCGAGCCTTGACCTGAAAACTTTGAGAGCCTTTTGACTGCAATTTGTGTTCCATCTTCTAGAATTCCCTGATAAAGTTTGCAATAAATAAAAGCTGATAAAAAGTATAAGAAAAAAACTATATCATAAATTCAAGTCACTGAAACCTTGTAAACAGTGCCAAATCCTCCTTCTCCTAATTTACATGCTTCTAAAAAGTTATCAGTACTCTGCAGAATTGTGGTTAATGGGATTATAGGTAGGTCTGTGGTCCATAATTCCTCTGTTTGAATTTTGTGAAATGAAGATAGACGAAAACCATCTACAAAGAGAAGTTTGTGAGTTCATATTTGAACAAAATAGCCTTATAAAGAAGTTTTCATACAAATTACGGCATGAGTAATAGCAGGAAACTACCTTTTCTAACTCTTCTGCTGTACCAGAAGCGATATACGCTCAAACATAGAATTATTGACCCCATCACACTGATGCTTATGATCAAGATATTTGACCTCCTATAACTCCTTTGTTTATCTGATTCACCTGTTTCATCATTTGACGGCGCAAGTGAAGATGTTTGGTTGCTAAGACGGTAGAACATTTGATCATCATACCTTATCACACAAGTTCCAGACCAAATAAACCATCCTATTTTTTGTTCACAACATACATGAATCTGTGCTAATAAAGCCTCCAAACACTGTCTGCACGCTTCATTTGAGAGATCTCTACCGCAGTGCACCATGCCATACCTGCTCTGAGTGGAACTCAAATTGAAGCCACCCAAACAGTACAACTGGTTCGTTTCCTGAGTTGCTTTTCTGATCAAACTTTTCACAAACTCTTCACCTCTACGAACCTCTTCCATGTTGGATACATTCTTTGGTCCAAACCCATGCCATGTGGGGTGTGTGAGAATCTTCCCAAAAAAGCTCTCATTAGAGTACCTTAGCATGCAGTACTCATACCACACTATAGCAGAAACCTTATTGGGGCAGCGGTTAGGGGCTTCTCTGGCTGCGAAGGAGACACAGAATTGGCAAAAGCTTTCAACAACATCACCACGGCATTCATATTGGCCATACACACGGGTTTTGATGCCTATGCTGGTGTGGTTATAGCCTCTGCTCGTGGCTGCATCAGAGGACATCCATGCGAGGATCTTATCAAGATTTGCTTGGTATGCACTGCTGAGAGGCTCTTGGGTGGTGTTTTGGCAATTACTTCCTATGAATCTCTGTGTTTGTGCCTTTGTAACTGATGTTCCCCAACTCAGCAATAAGAAGAAACCAAAGCATGTTTGTGTTACCATCATGGAGTAGTTGCTAAGTTTTTGAGTGACACAACGAATTTTCTTGTTTTATGAAAACAAAAAGGACACAGAATGTGCGAACTGGTTTCATCATACCAAACAATGTAAGGAAAGTCAACTATGATTTGTTCTTTCAGGAGGAATTTCAAAACTGTGCACTAACATAGATATTCAACTATATATTAATATAAAATTAAAAACTTAAATATTAATGGTTAGGATATTAATCGTTAAGATAGAGCCTTTATCATTAAGTCAAAAATTATAACTATTAGTCAGAACGTAACTTTTTTCACTTAAAAATATAACAGCTCAAGCACCACTATTAAATTGTGATGAGTCCACTTAACCTTTGTTATAACACAATTAATGTCATCTACAACGATTTATTTCAATAATTTGCAAACAACTTATTTTATTAAATATTAATTTATACTGTTGAGGTGAAACATCAATTATGATCAAGTATCAGGATAAAAATGAGAAAATTTAGTGACATAAAGAAAAACAAAAAATTTGGTGACATTATTAACAACAAAACTTTGGTTTGGAATATTTATCCACGTTTAGGATTTGAACTTGAAAATTTGTTTGAAGAAACTCTTCTATAACTAGGAATGAAAAAATAAAAAAATAAAAAATAACTTTTCATAAACTAAAATCATTTCATACATATGTTAATTTGTAAAAGTTTAATCATATAACTTAATTTTGTTAATGTGAATATTAAGTTAAATATAGAAGAGTAACTTATACATAAATTATTTTAAATTTCTAAAGAAGGTAATTTATTTTTGTTTCTTAGAAGATGTTTACGAAGGAACTAGTTCGAACATGCATACCTCATGCAAAAATCTCTCATACACTACAATAACCTTTACCCAATGCATGCATATTTATGTATATGTGACAAAATATTATTTTATTCTCTAAAAGTTTTCAAATTCGGAATTAGTCTCCGAATTAGTACACAGCACCATGGAAAAGGACATGAGTAATATTAAATTAAAATTTCTAAAATATAATATTGCTCCACAAGACATTTTAATAAGTTACCGGTCATGCCACGGCAATTTTTTTTTTTTTTTATTTTCATCTGGTTACAGAAAATGATATCTATGACTTTGGATAATTATTTTTTTGTAAGAAACTAATATCTTCATTATATATGACAAATTTTTCTTGAATGGTAATGTAAAAGATATTAGACAGTTTCGCACTTTTTTTCTTCTCAAAATTTGTTGCAAAAAGAAAATGCTGTTGATCAGGTTCTGCATTTATTACTAGAATATAAATGATAGAATAATAATGTAAATTGTTTTGTCTTTTTCTAGCTGAAGGTTTGTCTAATTTGGTCTAATTTCAGAAAACTGAAAAAGACTTGTCATTTTCTTATCTTTTTGACTTCTCAAATGATTAAGAGAGATCAATAAAATTGATTTTTTTAATAATTTTTAATTATGTTTTTAATTAAGAAAAATCTACACTATAATAAAAAGAATAAGAAATTGTAGTGATTTACACGATAGATTTGTGAAAACTCAAAACATAAAAAATCCTAAAATGTCCAAATATAGAATTGCCGTAGAGATTACAATTTGATTTTTTTTTTCTCTTGTATGTAGTATATGTATTTGGATACTCGATTTATTTAAGTTTTTATATTTGTTTTTAACTTAATTAAGTGCATTTTTTTGTTAATTACGAACGATATTATCTACTCTTTATATTTTAATTAATTTATATTGCTTAAATAGAGTCGATATAATTATTTTTGTGAAATCAGTATTAACATCGTTAGAAAATGACCAAGTATTAGTCCACACTCTCTTCTCCCTTTACAATTCTTATTCTCGAACAACACAATTCCATGGAGATCTTTTCAACCAAAGATTTTTTACTTCTTCAAATTTGAGATCATAAATTTAATATATTCGTTTTTATCTTCTATATCATCGGAGATGTACACATAAACCTAGTTGTGACTTTTGAATTCGTTTCTTAAATTTATACAGGACGACAATGATGAAAAAATAAATACATTATCTCCATATAAAACAAAAAATATATTTAGACTTGGATCAGAAAAAAAAGATTAAATTTTTAATTAAACCTTCTATTAACTAATACATTATCACCTTTCAAACCATTGTTAACTCAAATTTAGCATAACACTAATTTTAGGTAACAAAAAATGGTTCAAGTAAAAATAAATAAACAAATTAAATATCTAAATGTAGAGACCAAATTACTCATTAATTTTTTTTTCGTAACAAATTTCAACTACCCATATTTAGAATTTTTTTAATTGTTTATTATATGAATTTGGTTTGGCTCGTGGTTTTTGATATCTTTCTTTTCCCTTTATTAATAAAATTTTGAAAGTGAAAATATTTTTTTTTTTGCTTTGCAATGTCTGTAATTGAGATGTCAAAAGTACATAATAATATTTAGTATAATATATAAAATAAAAATCTCATTTATAACAAATAAGTTTTTTTTTTAATTTAAAACATCTTTTTTCTGAAAGCCAAAAGGATAATTTAAATTTCTATTGTTTGTAGAAGTTGGAATGTGTCTTCTACGAATATAATAGAAAAATAGTGTATCAAAATTTATGTACAATACATTTTAAGAGGATTTAAAATGGGTCAAGTCATACAATTTCTTAATTTATAATATTGTACAACAAATATTCCTTAAATAATATTCTTGCAACCATTCTTTTAAAATCAAATATTATTGCAACCATTCTTTTAAAATCAAATATTACGATATTTATCCGTAGGTAGAAGCAAATCACGTTGGATTGCGTGTTCAATCATTATAGACACTGATTCAAAATTGACAACACTGTAAATGACTTATAAACCCTAGAAAAATTCAAGTCAAGTCTACTTCAATTAACAATTCTACGGTAGATAGAACGCAGAAGAGAAAAAACAAAACTTAGGTAAACTCATTATTAATAAAAAAATGAAGAAGAGAGAATACTCCTAAGGATTCTTAAATTCATGCTTCTCTCACAAAGTAACAGATGAACAATCCGAAATTCAAATAAAACTCGTATTTTTTTATTGGAAGGAAATTTTAATAATTTTAAAGAGAAATTAATTTCAATTTTTTACTTGAAAATTGAAAGATAAAGATATATTTAACCCAAAATATTTCGATTATTACCAAACATAAAAAAATATTTTAAGATTAACATAATTTAATAATTGCAAAATATCATTTTTTTAATTTTTTTGAGTTAATGTTAGGTAAGACTATTTTTTAGTTAAAATTTATCAAGACAATTTTTGTTGAAGTTCATATAAAGTTCATTAGCATTGGGCCAATGCTTCCTACACCTCCATAATTTCTAGCTGCCCCCCACAGGTAAAGTGAAAAAACAATTTTGTTCTTGTGTTGTTATCTCTAACTTCTTCCTCCTCTAGCATTGCGCCTTTCTCTCCCTTTTGTTCCACTGCCCCTTCACATTCATTGGCGCTCCTTCTTCTTCCTCTAACTCCATCTTCTTCTCTCAATGCGAGATTGTGATTGAGCGGTCTTTCATCTCAGATGCAAGGACGTTTTATTCATTTACACTAAGCGGAATGCGTGTTCTATTTATTTCCGAAAAGAAGAAATGGTAAGTTTTCGATCAACTATCTTAGTAAGCACAATCGTTCATTCCTTTGCTGTAAAAATTGACTCTCATGTCTGAAATCCAAAGGTATATGATGAATTCTAAAGGTTCTGATTCCACCTTCATGGAAGTCCTTCCTCCACCTCCTCCTCCGAGAGCATTCTCATTCATCTCCTTCTTTGTCTCCGCATCTTTGAGGTTCTTCTCCTATTCCTTGATTTGATTTGATATATTTAAAATCGTAGAAATGTATTTTATTTTATTTCATGTTTCGGACTGTATAATTTAAAATGTGGAATGTAAAATTTATATTTGAATTATAATTTAAAATGTATTTTTTATTTTACGTGTAATTCAAAATATAATTTTTTATTTTCTGGATCATGTACCTAAGAATATTTCTGAATTATACATTTCAATACTTTTAAAATAAAAAAAAATTAAATTTAAAAATGAAGAGATGTGCATGAAAAATTATGGAAGTGAAATAAAAAACACTCTTGACATTGATTGAGGTCTCTTTCAATTAATATCAACTATATTATTATTTTGATTGTCATTTTGTGATGTCAGAGAAAAAAATTCTTGACAAATATAATCCAACTGTGAGGTTTAGAGATATGCGGTGGAAGATGTGAAGTGTGAAAAGGAAAACATAAAATGAATCTTATTGATCAAAGTTTGATACTAGAAGGAATATATAGATATAGTAAATGTGTTTGAAGAAACTCTTTTATAACTAGGAGTGAAGAACAAAAATATAAAATAAATTTTAATAAGTTAAGATTATTTTATATATATTTTGTAGAAGTTTAATCACATAACTTAATTGTTTAAACGTGCATATTGTAATGCACCTATTATGCAGTTATATTATATGTATTAATCTTTTTTCACTACTCATCTAAAAACAGCGTATAATTGTATATACAGTGTATTTACATTTCTTTATGATTTTTTTTTTAACTAAAACTTTAATTCATCAAGAGGATTTTAAATATAAATATACACATATACTAAATATCCACATTATCATTATTTTGAATATATATATATATATATATATATATATATATATATATATAATATATAATTTATTTATAAATGAATGATAAATACAACTTTACTTTGTCACATTTGAGAACTGGCAAATCCTTTATGCAATAGTTCTTCACCTTGGCAAAGAAATAGAGACTGTTAGATCATTTTTAGAAACATCCTTGAAACTTTTTGATGTGTACACTTCTTCAGAGGCGATTATTCCAACTGAAAATGCAGGGTGTTTGGGTTTTGGAAGAACCATTGTATCACTTGCCAGCATTAAAACCACATGAGACATTGTTGGTCTATCCTTAGCATCTTCTTGAACACACAACAAACCAATGTGTATACACCTCTCAACTTCACTGCCTATGAAGGAATTTTCAAGCATTGGATCAATCATTTCCAAACATTTTCCCGCGGTCCATGTTCTCCAAGCCTGCAAGTATGTGCAATTTTATGAACAATGTTAAACTTATTAAGATTTGTTGAATAATTTGATGACCAATAAGGGTGAAAGACTCACATATAAAAGAAGAGTTTGACCATGTTCTGACAATCCACTGTTCTTTCTCCCATAAATGATCTCTAGAACAAGAACTCCAAAGCTGAAAACATCAGATTTTACTGAAAACACTCCTTGCATAACATACTCTGGAGCCATGTATCCACTAAAGGAAATCAACACAACTTTTTCAGTTCCTTATACAGAATATAACAGGAATTTCATTTTTCAAATAACTTCTAATTGCATTAGAAAAATCCTACTATTGAAAGAAATGTTAGAAATGGGTAGAACTCACTAAGTGCCCATTACTCGTTTTGTATTTGCCTGCTTCTGTCCTATTTCAAATGCCCTTGCCAATCCAAAATCTGATATTTTGGGATTCATGTCATGGTCTAATAGAACATTGCTAGCTTTGAGATCTCTATGAATTACTGTGACTCTAGAATCCTCATGAAGGTATAAAATACCTCTTGCTATTCCATTGATAATCCTTAATCTTAGTTTCCAATCAAACTGCTTTCTCTTCTCATCATCTGACAAAACAAGGACACTGAAGTGATTGGAACAGGAAAACATATTTGGGTATAGATATAGCAGATACCAAGTAACTATTTAGCTTTTCCCCCTTAAAGATAACTTAGTTTCTTGTTATGAAAGAAGAAAACAACTTCAGAGTTCATAGTAGCACCACTTCACTTGTTAGCCAAGACTAATTTTCAACTAAAAATTGCCGAGAAAAAATTGCAGAAAAACAATTGAGCACTGAAATCGTGAGAAAACATACCAAAGAGGTGAAAGTCTAAACTTTTATTCGGCAAATACTCATATACTAGTATGTTTTCATTTTCGTCCAAGCAACATGCCAAAAGTCTAACCAGATTGCGATGTTGCAAATTAGCTATGAACAGGACTTCGTTATTAAACTCCTCCGAGCCTTGACCTGAAAACTTTGAGAGCCTTTTGACTGCAATTTGAGTTCCATCTGCTAGAACTCCCTGATAAAAGTTTGCAATAAATAAAAGCTGAAAAGGAGAAAAAATCTATATCATAAATTCAAGTCATTAACACCTTGTAAACAGTGCCAAATCCTCCTTCCCCTAATTTACATGCTTCTGAAAAGTTATCAGTGCTCTGCAGAATTGTGGTTAATGGGATTATAGGAAGGTCTGTGGTCCATGATTCCTCTGTTTGAATTTTGTGAAACGAAGATAGACGAAACCCATCTACAAAGAGAAGTTTGTGAGTTCATATTTGAACAAAATAGCCTTATAAACAAGTTTTCATACAAATTATGGCATGCGTAATAGCAGGAAACTACCTTTTCTAACTCTTCTCCTGTACCAGATGCAATAAACGCTCAAACATAGAATTAGTACTGACCCCATAACACTGCTGCTAATGATTAAGATTTTTGACCTCCTATAAGCCCTTTGTTTATCTGTGACAACATTAAAAGAAGAATAACCGATCTTTGTAATCTTAAGAAAAAATAGACAAAAAAGTATTATTACAAATTTACAGTGTTTAGATTCACCTTTTTCATCATTTGACGGAGAAAGTGAAGTTGTTTGGTTGCTAAGACGGTAGAACATTTGATCATCATACCTTATCATACAAGTTCCAGACCAAATAAACCATCCTATTTTTTGCTCGCAACATTTGTGAATTTGTGCGAATAAAAACTCCAAACACTGTCTGCACCCTTCATTTGAGAGATCTCTGCCACAGTGCACCATGCCATACCTTTTCTGAGTGGAACTCAAATTGAAGCCACCCAAATAGTACAACTGGTTGGTTTCCTTAGTTGCTTTAGTGATCATACTTTTCACAAAACCTTCACCTCTACGAACCTCTTCCATGTTGGATACATTTTTTGGTCCAAACCCATGCCATGTCGGGTGTGTGAGAATTTTCCCAAAAAAGCTCTCATTAGAGTACCTTAGCATGCAGTACTCATACCACACTACAGCAGAAACCCTATTGGGGCAGCGTTTAGGGGCTTCTCTGGCTGCGAGGGAGACACAGAAATGGCAAAAGCTTTCAGCAACATCACCACGGCAATCATATTGGCCATACACTGGAGTGTTGATGCCTATTCTGGTGTGGTTATAGCCTCTGCTTGTGGCTGCATCAGAAGGCATCCATGCGAGGATCTTATCAAGATTGGCTTGGTATGCACTGCTGAGAGGCTCTTGGGAGGTGTTTTGGCAATTACTTCCCACAAATATCTGTGTTTGTGCCTTTCTAACTAGTGTTCCCCAACTTAGCAATAAGAAGAAACCAATGCATGTTTGTGTCACCATCATGGAATAGTTGCTAAGTTTTTGAGTGACGCAAGGAATTTTCTTGTTTCATGAAAATGACAGAAAGTGCGAACTGGTTTCATCATACCAAACAGAATATAAGGAAAGTCAACTGTGAGGAAAGTCAACAGCTGGCTCGAACATGTAGCCAGCAGTGCATTTGATTATGAAAAAAAAAAATGATACAGAAAGTGCGATCTGGTTTCATCATATACCAAAAAGAATGTAAGGAAAGTCAACTGTGATTTTTTCTTTCAAGAGAAATTTCAAAACTATGCACTAGCTTAAATATGAAAATTATATTAATATAAAAGCTTTTCTAATTGGTTCAACGTGTGGCGGCCAATTTGTAAATACTCCAACTCTACTATTCTATTACTCTGAAATCCACGAGAGAAGGTGGGGTGTTATTCACTTTTCCTTATTCATATGTTGGACAAAACTTAAACACACTACCATAAATAGTATTTCTGTTCTTTTTTTATTAATTTGCAACAACTTATTTCATCAAATATTAATGTGTATTATTGTTGAAACTTAATTATGATTAGAAAATATTTCAAGCATATCTGAATGCTACTTATGACAATATAGATGTAAATATGAAGTTACCCATCAAACAAAATGGATCAGTTGAAGAAAAATTGAGAGTGACCAATATACCTATTATTTTAAAGTTTTAAAGTATCACATTACATAAAAATGAGAATATTTAGTGACATGAAGAAAAGAAAGAAAAAACCCGCAAATACATCATCTTCTAAAGATGTGGGATGGAACCAAAAATAATAGAGACCCTTCCACTAATACACATATGTAGAGTCTAGATCTGAATATGTTATTGGATTGTTGTAGAATATAAATTAAAATATAAAGTTTAGTCTTAATGAGATTGATGTCTGATACCATGACAATAAGATTTTTTTTTTTTTCAGAATAGAGGAGATGAGTTATATTACTACGTTTATTTTATTTTTCTACATATTACTATGTGTATGAGTTGGGATAACTTAATTGTTGTTATTTAATAAATTTATTTTTTATGATAAAAAACTATATTTTTAAAGATTTTGAGTTGGATATAATATAAGAGTCACACACATTAACAACTTTTAATATTTTTCATTTTGTTTATTGAGATATTTTATGGAGGTGCAGAAGGAAAAAAAAGGAGGTACAGGAAGAAATGGCCATATTTCTAACTAAACTGTTTTTGATCCTAAATAACGTGCAGAGGCAATTTCTTCGCCCTGAAAGACTCACATCTAGAACAAATAAATAAGAAAAGAAACATGAAAAAGGAGAGAAAAGAACAAAACTCAGTTCAACTTTAATACAATATTTGCAAAAACTCTTACCCCTTTTATTGGATGGGAATTTTAATAATTCTGAAAAGATTAAAATTCTAAATATTTTGTTTGAATGAGATAATTTAAATTTATAAAATTTTAATTTTTTATTTCAGTTATTACCAAGGCAAAAAATCATTTCGATATTAAAATAATTTAACAATTAAATAATATATATCATTTTGTAAGTTATTTTAGTCATATGTTTTTTGGTTAAAATTTATCAAGATTTTTTTTTTGAAGTTCCTAAAGAAAATCCTTTGAAATTGATTGAGGTCCTTTTCAACCTATAACTATTATTTTGATTGACATAAGTGACCTAAATTTTTTTTATCCAAACATAGCGTGAGGATAAACTGATATAATAAAGCTACTATATATGTATTTTTATGAAAGTTAATCTTGTTTGAGCATAATAGGATCATTATTAACAACAAAACTTTGGTTTTGGATATTTAGCCACGTTTAGGATTTGAACTTGAAAAATTGTTTGAAGAAACTCTTCTATAATTCGGAGTAAAAGATTGAGGAAAAAAAGTAAAATAACTTTTCATAAATTAGAAATATTTTACACATATGTCAATTTGTAAAAGTTTAATCATATAACTTAATTTTTTTAAATTTGAATATTAAGTTAAATATAACATACATAAATTATTTTTAATTTATAAGGAAGATAATTTATTCATTTTTCTTAGAAGAGGTTTACCAAGAAACTAGTTCAAACATGCATACGCAAAAATCTCTTAACACTATCCATCCAACTCAATAACTTAATTAGACACAGCACCACGGAAACAACACGTGTAATATTAAATTAAAATTTCTAAAATATAAATATTGCTCCACAAGGCATTTTAATAGCTAACGATTATGATGCACGGATATGATACGTGTATCGGATACGACGTGTATCGGATACGACACGTATCCGATACTTCGATACATTTATTTTTAAAATAATAGGATATGATACATAATAAATATATAATATATGAATATTGAAAAGTGTACAATAATTATTAAAAACATAATAAATATATATTGTTATTGTGTGAATCCAAATTAAAACCTTGGTAGTTAATGTTAGTAACCAATTTATAAGAGAAACTATCTTAGTTACCAATTTAGAGATCAATTATAATTTTTTGAACTATTTTAGTTGACAATAATATGTTTAGTTTATAAATTGGTACCTAAATTGGTCCTTATAGTGACTAATTATTTCTTGTCACTAAAATTGGTCATTATTCAAAGATTTTCTTGTAATTTATTACGATTTCATACATTAGATACTTCATTGATAAGTATCGAGAAAGTATTCTAGAGTATCAGACACAAATGCGTGTCGAACACGAATACGTAACTTAATTTGAAATATCTGTGCATCATAATGGTCATGTCAGTGCAATTTTTGTTTTATATGTTGAGTTATAAGAATTCAAGATTGATTTTATAAAGGATCAACCTCAGGACCATGTAAAGGAATGATGAAATGAACATTTTTTTCTATCTTATATGCATAACCTACTCCTTTTATGATCAATATTCTTAATGTCACAGTTTCTCTCGTCTTAAAAACATCAAGTGCTCTGGTCTTAAATACAATGAATACATACTCCTGACTAACGGAAAATATTCCCTATTATCTTGCTAAAACGGTTGAGAATGTTACATCATTAATAGAAAGATTCTTGGAACTTCTTGAAGTTGATGCATCATCAGAGGTCAATCTTCCAACAGAATATGCAGGGTGATTGGGTTTTGGAAGGGTCATTGTGTCACTTCCTAGCATCAGAACAACCGTAGACATGGTTGGTCTATCTGCTGCATCTTGTTGAACACAAAGCAAACCAACGTGTATGCACTTCACAACGTCACTGGCTATGAAGGATTTTATCAGTGCTGGATCCATCAATTCCAAACATCTTCCTTCACACCATATGTTCCAAGCCTGCATGTAATTGTGATTTGTTAATGGTGTTAAGCACTAGTTAGTATGGTTCATTAACTCATGGATCAATATGAGAGAAAACTCACATATAAAAGAAGACTTTGGCCATGTTCTGATCGATGGAATCCACTGTTCTTTCTTCCACAAATGATTTCTAGGACAATAACTCCAAAGCTGAAAACATCAGATTTCACGGAAAATAATCCTTCCATGGCATACTCCGGAGCCATGTATCCACTGCAGGGAAGCAATACAACTTTGTTACTCCTCTTATACATTGAATGATCAATACATAACAAAAATCTCATTTTTCAAATGGTTAAGAGGTTAAAACTGCATCAGAAAAATCCTATTATTTGAAGCAGTGGTAGGTATTAGTAGAACTCACTAGGTGCCCACTACTCGTTTTGTATTTGCTTGGTTCTGTCCTATTTCAAAGGCCCTGGCCAATCCAAAATCTGATATTTTGGGATTCATCTCATGGTCTAATAGAACATTGCTACCTTTGAGATCTCTGTGAATTACTTTGAGTCGAGAGTCTTCATGAAGATATAAAATACCTTTTGCTATTCCATTGATAATGCTTAATCTTAGTTTCCAATCAAGTTGCTTTCTCTTCTCCATGCCTGACAACATCAAGAAAAATAAGATATCTCAAAAAAGAAAGAGCAGCATGCAAAGAGAAAAAAAAAAACTTAAGAGCTCAGCAAATACCAAAATAGTTATTATTGGACATAGCATGGAAGGAAAAACAACAGAATTACTATTTATATCAACCATTTTCAAGAGGTTCCCTATTTCCCCTTAGGAAATCTTATCATTATTGATTACAGTAAGATAACCTGAATTCAGTTTCACCTAATGAATAGAAATGAACTTTACCCCATAACTTTCTCTGGTATTATTATCATCATGAGTTCTTGCTCTTAGTCTTAAGAAAACACCAGTTACAAAAATCATATAGCAGATGTCTTATAAGCTAACAAATAAAATAATATACACTGTACTCAGTTCCACATTAACAATTTAAAGCCAATAGCCCCCGACTTGATTAATTTCCATAGACCATGATTAATTTGGAGCTAAGAAAATGCAGTAAAAACTACAAAAACTCATGAAAAATGTTATTCACTAAAACTATATGTAAAACATACCACCAAAGAGATGAGAGTCAAGGCTTGCATTACACATATACTCATATACAAGTATATTCTCATTTTCCTCTAAGCAGCATCCCAAAAGTCTCACGAGGTTACGATGTTGCAATTTGGCTATAAACATTACTTCATTCTTGAACTCCTGTGAGCCCTGACCAGAAAATTTTGAGAGCCTTTTCACTGCAATTTGCCTTCCATCTGGTAGAATTCCCTGAAAAAAGTTTCAACAAATGAGAATACATAGAAAAATGCCAAATGTAAAAAGAGTCTGTCATAAAAATCATTAATACCTTGTATACAGGGCCAAATCCACCTTCCCCTAATTTAGATTCTTCTGAAAAGTTATTAGTACTATGCAGAACTGCGATTAATGGGATTATAGGCAGATCTCCATTCAATTTTTCCTCATCAAACATCATCTTATCTACAATGACAAGTTTTTGAGTTCATATTTGAGTACCTCAAAGCAATCTTTTTAAAAAATCAAGCAAATGTTACTTAGTGCAGCAAATTACCTCTTCTTACTCTTTTCCTGTACCAGAAACAGTAGACACTGAAGCATAGTAGAACTACAGACCCCAACACACTAAAGGAAATGATCAAGTTTCTTGACTTAGTAGAACCTCCATTGCCTGGTATGGTATAAAAGATGAACAGATATATTTTTAATCTTTTACACATTATTCAGATTCATATTCTGCAAATAGAAAGAAAAGATAAATATACATTATCAAAAGTTCTACTTCACAATTTAACTGCCATATACATTCAACAGAGTCCAAATAAACAGGACAGCTATAAAAAGAATTAATTATGGCATAAAAAGAATTCATATTACACTTCCAAATATTATTAAAGGACACCAATGAAGATGAACTCATTAATGAAAAGAATTAACATAATAGAAAAAAAAATTATTCACGACATATCAGTTCCATCAACGCACAAGCTATAAGATTTGGTGCGTCAAGTTTAATCTGTCCATTACATTAAAGGAAAAACCATATATTAGTAAGGAATAAAACATTAGAATCAGCCGTGACATATAAAAGGTAATCAAGGTTACCCTCTTCATTACCAATCTGTTTGAGTTTCGAACTACGCACATAATATCTTCTGTAATAAATCCACTCACATCCCAAGATTCTACCAAAACATTGCAACAACCAATTCTCTTTGTATAGTACACACACAAATAAAATCTTATATGAGAATAATTATTTAACATAAATTTTAAATTTAATTTTTATAAAAACAAATATTTTTTATGAATTTTAATTATAATATAAATTTTAAATTTTAAATTATTAATTTGTTATTACCAATTGTAGATATATAAAATAAAAATTTATCATATTCCATGAACTAGCTAAAATATTACAGTTAGATATATAATTTCTCCTAAAACTAAAATAAAATTAGTGTTTTTCCTTTGGGATCACTTTACACAAATAACCTAAAAGACCAAAATTAAAATCTAAATGTCTACCTTATTTCTTTCTAAAAGATAGTTTTAAACAATATAACAAAATTGAAAATAAACCCTAACCTGAAGTCTGGTAGAACTTCTCATCATCCATCCTGATGCCACAACTTGGACCAAAAATTGCCCACTGTGCATGTGTTGAACAACAATCTGGAAATATGTCTAATAATGCATGCAGACAATCACCACATTCATCATTTTTAATATCCCTATCACACTGCACCCAACCATATCTTTTCTCATTCTCAACCCAATCAAACTCTTCCACTGCCCAAAACTTCTTCGTCTCTACCGTTGCTTTCCATATCAAATCATTCATAGAATCCACAGCTTTCCTAGATTCGGATGAATGCTGTATTTGGATGCACACATTTAAGATACAAATTTGATTTTTAAGTGAATTAAAATATCACAACCTCAAAATGTTAAAAAATATAAAGGATTTCTAAAAAGCCAAAAAACTTCAGACTTTGAACTATGCAGATAAAGAAACACAATTACATTTACATTACTAAAAATTATTATATAACATGAAATTTTTCTTGCAAATTTGTTAAAAAAATTTGTAAGAAGATTTTTTCCTGTTATTTTTGTTAAAAATCTTAATTAGCAGGTAATTTTTTCGTGAGTATTATTTCCTACAAAATTATAAAATTCGTAAGTATTGTTTACAAAATTTGTTGTGAAAACTGTTTTATATAAAATATTTTTTAAAAAATTATAAAATTCGTAAGTATTGCTTACAAAATTTGTTATGAAAACTGTTTTATACAAAATATTTAAAAAAAAAAATTGACAGCAATTTTCTGCAAATTTTTTTTCATAACAATTTACAAATATTTTCTATAAAAGAATTTTTAAAACAAAATTAACAGAAAATGTGATATTTTTTTAGTAGTATTAAAAGAAAAAAAAAAAGCTTTTATATAGAAAAGTGATTAATCAGACTTCTTTACCTTAAAAACCCTTGTATACTACACAATAATCATGTTATAGAAAAAAAAAAAAAAAAAAAAAAACTTTTTTAATTTTTTTTATTTTTTTTTTTTCTTTTTTTTAAAAATTTAATTTTTTATTTTTGTTTTTTTTTTTTTTTTTTTTGGGTTTAAATT
>Ga0214545_1006198_pt1 | contig 20985 bp, 9 predicted proteins | sample CNSS4metaG_FD_160064 | JGI IMG/M metagenome (GOLD analysis project Ga0214545, IMG submission 160064) | Root nodule microbial communities from cowpea collected in UCLA plant growth center, Los Angeles, California, USA - CNSS4 | ecosystem: Host-associated > Plants > Roots > Nodule | place: USA...
AGCTTACATCAACTAAAAATAGGATAAGTTTATTATATATAAGTTGATGCATACTTCATCTTGTAAATCGATTTTGTAAGGTCAAATAGGTTTAAAATCTATTTCTTAATACATGTAATAACTACAAATTAAACTATAAATAATAATTTTAAATTGTATTCTTGATTGGTTGGTACAATGGATTCTAGAAAATGACTTTTAAACTAATTTAATTTCACAAAATCAAAATGTAATTATTGTTTTGTTTTATTTTTAATCAACCTATGTATGTGGAGTGATTTCTAATGTTAACTTATGATTAAATGGATGTAATGTAAATTAAAAAATATCAATAAAATATGAGAAAATTGATAAAAAAAAAGGAAAGTGGAGGAGATTAATTTATTCTGAAAATAAAAAATTACTAAGGGAATTATATGACAGAATGGGTAGTAAAATTAACTAAAGATATTCAAAAGTGATAAAAAAAAATTATGTCAGTGATGAAGGAGTTGATAAAGTGAATAAAAAACAAAAAACAAAAAGATTTTACACAGATGTAAAAGATATGAATATTTACAAATAACATAATAGAACATAATTTATACTTTCTAAAATATAGTTTCCACTTGAAATATATTTCAAACACATCATACATATGTTAAAATGAGTAATTGTGAATAAAAACCTATAAATAGAAGCATCCCTGGTTATATTCAACAAATTATACACATACTATTAACTTAGGTAACATTTAGAGTGATGAATAAAAAAATGTAATGATTTTATATGTTATTATTATCTTTATCATTCACGTGTGTTCATTTATTTATCTTTAATTTAGATTAGTGTTTTCTATCCTTTAATTCTTCTACTTTATTTTATAATTGTATTTAATTTAGATTCACTTTACGCATCACTTTATTGCTTTTCATAATCATTTTACAATTTAAAATTGTTTTATTGCTTTCGATCATTTAAGTTTATGTAATTCTTTTACATTTTTTACTACACTGTTTTAAAGATGTATGCATTATTTATAATAATAATAATAATAATAATAATAATAATAATTATTATTATTATTATTATTATGTGTTCATTTATTTATTACAGTGGATCTATCCGCTGGAGCGTAATTTTTAGATTCAAAATGAAACATCCCAGCTTAACTCATAAGCACGTGTAAAACATATATTATCGACTTCAGTGATTAGGGGCAAAGAAGAATCCATGTGTTACACAAGCAAAGTAAGTCCATTAATGATAGTGATATCGTTAATGAAAGAGTTTTACCAATATCTTTTTATATTATCGTACATCTAATTTATATCTTTAAAATTATCAATTTATTATGAATTTTAATATATATTTAAGTTTTTTTAATTAAAATATATTTAACTTATATAAAATAAGTATTTCCTTTTAAGAAAAGATAAGTATGCAAAAAACAATACTATATTTACAATTCCAACTATATTAAGAAAACAAAACCAGTAAAGAACAAACCAAATAAGAAAAGAAATATGAAAAACCGAAAAGAAAGGCGAAGTACATTATATAGATTAAAATACTATTTATATATTATTGATTGAAATTTTTTACAATAAAATCATGTTAAGTATTAATAGGCTGAGATCTGAAAACTCATTGATCATTTTATCATTATCACATAAAATTTATTGAAAGAAAAAAATAAAATAAAAGAGACAAAGCATGAGAATCATAAATTTATGTAAAATTTATACTTTAGGTGATATGTAATATAGATAAATTACACTTATTATAAAAAAATATCTAAAAATAAATATATTGAAGTAAAACATTAAATCACCTGCTTTTTTCTTCTATGAATGAAAACAAAATTAATTAACTTCTCCGCAGAATAATTTATTTCATAAAAAACATGAAAAATTGTGAACTATATATGCTTATAAAAAAATGCAAGCATGCTATCTTCCTGTAAAACTTCAAGAAACCACTTTTTGATCCAATAAATATATTTATCTATTATGCATTTAATCAATTATTAATACGTAATTATTCCAAAAAGGAGTCATAATATATGTGTGTGTGTGTGTGTATATATATATATATATATATATATATATATATATATATATATATATATATATATGAGAGATAATTTCTTATTTTTAAGAGTTTGATCTTTTTTATTTTTGTGATCTTTAGTCATGTGATTAACTGCATGCCAAGTAAAGAATATGTTTTAACTCTAAATATAATTGGAAAATAACATCATAAATACTTATCATAGTGTATGTAAGTTTTCTTCTTTTGAATAAAGCCTAAAACATGCTGATATTGTGCACCCATTTTTAAGAGTAGCAATATTAGAACCAATCACAATGGTGTGGTTCATCAGGGACAAGATATTCACGGTTGTGGTAATATAAGAAAAATTGACTCAGTTATAGAATACGAAAGAAGTATTTGGAAACTCATTCAATTGTCTTTGGATGAAAGTACTCAAATGTAGAAAAAGAAAATGAATGTGAGTCTCAGATTATAATGAAGGAATTTCTAGCACACAAAGAGAACGATTTATTTTATAGCTTACAATAAAAATTGAAGACAACTTTTTCTTTGTCCAAAATTTGAGTCAAAAGCATTTGAAAATAAAGTTTAAAACAGCTCATTTTCGTTTTAATGGCACATGAATTTAGTGTCACAAATGAATTTGAAAGCTAAGCGAGTTCGACTAGGAACTAACCACCAATTATAAACTATTCTTCATTTATATATTAAAATTAGTTTATTCTAATGTTTAGGTCTTGCTTCCCCCATATGATACCTCCTATATATTAACAGAGTTAGGTAGCCATCACATTTGATCTGGGTAGTTCCAGAATGAACCCTTTTCTTGAATATTATGCTAATTGAATGAATAATACCTTTATTTTTATCATATCATCTATATGTTATGTTATCACCTTTTTTATCTTTTTTATTTTTTTTTTACATTGTAGATTTTTTTGAATAGTTAAAGTGTTTGGTTTCCTTAGATGAAAAAAAAGTCCCATCACTCTGAGAAAGTCGGTACAAGCAAGTGACTGGAATCTGTGTCAACAAATCAATTAAAACCTAATTTATTGGGTGCGTGCTTTAGTTTACCACTCATTGATGAAAATAATAAAAGAAAAAGAGAAAGAGAAAAAGCTAGTCAGTTTGGTATGTTGACACACACACACACACACACACACATATATATATATATATATATATATATATATATATATATATATATTATATATATGTAAAGTAAAAGCCAATGTCTTTTGTTTTCTGGTGTTGACAATTCAGGTCATGCAAGTTCGAGCATTCGGGACCATGTGCTTCCTAATCATAATTAATTACCAACACAGCAGAATCAAATCAAATGCCATGTATATGATATTCACATAACCCATCCAACAAAACAAATTAGTGATTCTAACCACCATTTAAAAACTGTAATCAAACTGAACTCATAGATACGAATCCCATATCAGAATTGGCCTCGAACTGCATGAAATAAATATATATTTATATATGCCTCTGCTGCTACTGCTATAATGTTACGTACGTACCAAACTATATAGCTATAGAAACATTGAATGAATATGATATGACTAAACCCCGAGTCGAGGCATTTGGTGTGGAATTATAGTGAACAACCTCAAAGTACACGTTACAGATCATGTGATTTTTGGTTTATGTTGAGCTTGTGATGAGTGTGAGAATCAGCATCAGCCGACCACCACATAGTTTTTGTTCTTCGAATGATCAAGTTGGCACATGCGCTGTGGCTTCCTCCTCTCAAAACCATTCATTCATTCATATGCCCCGTCAACATTTGTTTTCTTCTTTCGCTACGTGTTTCTCTCATAATTATTACCTACGCAGAGAGGGAAAAGAAAAGAAAAAAAAAAAAAAAAAGTCATGCATGCCCTAACAAAACACACGTGTAGTGTCTGGTCTGGGATTCATCATAGCAATGTGAGTGGGTGTTGTTCTTGTCCGTGGCCCCAGGCAATAGGTCAGGCCTAGGGATCTTTGACAAAGAGACACGTTGACGGCACGTCGGTTCTCAATTCTCATTGACTTTAGGATCTGTCGATGTTTCTTGTTGGGTTTAACCCTTGAAACCCTTCACTGTCTTTCTACATTAGAACACACACAAAAAGACACAGCACAACCCTAGGTTCTACGTTGTAGCTGCCTGCCTATGAAAAACTAAAATATCATACACTGTACACACAAACGGTAACACACACTCATCACCTTGTATCTGGACTCTATTCTGGATATCTTACTTCCTTTTCATCTCGATATAGGTAATGCTTCACACACTTAAAACAAATAAATATTAATATCGCTGACAGTGGAAGTGGAACCTAATTATATTCTATTTATAATAATAATATTATTAATAATAATATACTCACTGTATTATTATTAATATTAGTCATGTTAAGTTTATAATTAAATGTTTTTCAACGGGTTTGATTCTATTGGTTGATTTGGAAATGATTTTTCAACCTTGTGATTGTTAAGTAAGTTAGGAATTGGATTTTCAAGTCACATCAGACTTTTAAAAATGTTAAACTAACTCTTATTATTGAGTTTCGAAAACAATAACACTTACCCATTGTTTGAATAAAGAGAGAAAATAAAGGGGGGAAACGACAAAAATTACGAGAAAAGTATCTCTTTGACTTAATTATATGTTTGTGTTTTTGATTCCCCTTATTTCAGAGGCTCGTATTTGGATTTTCTATTTCATTTTCATCTGTTGAAACCAATTTCGTGATCACAAAAATTTTATGTGTGTTTTACTCTATTTTTCACTTGAAATTCAATTTCGTTTCAAACTAGGAAAAAGAAAAAATGATTATATTATTTTTTATTTTATATACTATTTATTATAAATAGAGGTGTGGCTACAAAATAAAAGATTAGATAACATGCTCAATACAATGATAACAACAATACATATAGGCAACAGTTGTAATTGGGCTGAGCACCCTTATCTGTAATTTTATCAATATATTTTGTCTCATCTTTACAAAAAAAGCTACAATACATATACATATAATATATTAAAGTGCATATATTAAATTATTTACAGAATACATAATATAATATAATAAATGTAATACATAATATATACATGTGTGTGTTTATATTAATTTATATAAATTATTTAAAAAGTACTTTTAGAAAGGTTGCTTCTAAAATAATTTTATATTCCCCTTTTTTGTTATTTGATGTGCATCAAATATTAAATATGGCTGACACAGTTGTCATAATTTTTTTTATTCTATATAAAGGAATTTATTCTTATTCCTTTGTATTGTTATAAAATAAAAGAGGAACAGAATTAGTGATACATAAATGGGTAATTTGTTGGATATAATTATTGTATTATCTAATAATATAATAACTTGGGGTGTTATTAATCTGGGCGTGAGCATGTTAAAGGAGGGTTCAATCCGGCTAACTCGAGTGTGTCCAGTACAAGAATAACACGTCCAAATTCTCTTACGATTTGATGATATCGTATACCAATTTTGATATTTTAAAATATATTAAACAAACTAATAAATAAAAAACAATATAAATATATATTTTAAGTGATATAGCTGCATATATAGACTTACTTTTGAAAAGTAAAATATATTAATGTCTTTCTTATAAAAAAAAAAATCTCGTTCAACGTGACTCGTTGTTTTATGTTAGAATCTCTTTATAACTACTCTGACCAACATGATTCACGACTTCAAGTTTTCTTTTGTCCAAAATACCTGTCATATTTCGATATGAATAATTATATTTCTAAAAATTCAAAACGTTTAAGAAAATAGTTCGTATTCAAACATTAAATTATTTCAATAAATGTAATGTGATTTTATAAATCTCCGACTGGTCGATATCAGTGCATAAAAATGAACCGAGAAAAAAAAAATGGGGTGACTTGGATTAAATTTCGCCATTAACCAACCTCAATGAACAGAACAAATAATTAAGTAGATTTAAATAACCTTTTTTTATGATATGCAAAAAGGGGAGGGGGGAAAAGGTAGGAAAGAAAACCAATGATTTTATTCTCTTACTATATCATTATTTTCGGCCGAATCTAATTTTATGCTCGTTTGGAACTTTCAGTTTTGACTAATAAACTTTTTTTGTTATTTAGGGAATAGATATGTTCTACACTTTAATTCTCTTCATATATCTGCCTTTATTAATTTCTAAAACATTATAAAATAACACTTTTTGTAGAATTTTCTTTTTACTAGAGAGATAAAAAAAATGCAGATGGAGAATTTGAGACCCCTACACGTGGAGGAAAATTTGAAGAAAAAGTTTTTCAAAGATACCGCAGAAAGCATATACAAAGATGTAAAGTTGTAAAATAGAGAATGAAGAAAACAGAACCCTACGCTCCCATGTGAAAATAGTATGAACGTGACGACCATTTACATATGAAGTAACTAGAAACGGAATCTCGTACTTTTTATTTGGGTCATTCAGCACGTAAATAAATTAACAGAGCCACTCAACATTCACACTTAAACAATTCATATATACTAAGAATTCCGTATCAGTTATATTTTAGTTTACTACAAAATAATTGCTCTCAGCATCTTGGCATGCAAGGAAACAACATTGTCAACAAATTCCTTGACATTTCTCCTAATAATAACTACATACCTATCTACCTAGCTTCTTTAAACTACTATAAACTATGATTAACTACGCATGCGTTCTTTTAATTACGTAATTAACAAACACTTTGGTCCAAAAACTTGGCACACAAGGAAACACCATTGGTCAACAAATTCCTTCGCTTTTCTTTCTCATTATATATTCACCGTATACACCTACTTTTTTTTCTATATAATGTTATATGATGTCATTTGTAATATTTAAACAGTTTAAACTGTGATAATTGTTGGAAGTCTTATATCGACTAGAGATACGACTAATTTACAATATATAAGTGAGTGCAATACTCACCTTACAAGTCAATTTTGTTAGATTGAGTTAGGCTTAAAGTTCACTTCTAATATGATATCAGAATAAGTTGTGAAAATCTCTTTACGTATATACGTAGAGATCGTAACATTCCATAATGGGAGTATATCTGGTTTTTGGACAAGTTGATAACGAATCATGATGAATTATTTAACCATATTCTCCCTGTTTTGATTTTTGACTGATGACATACAATGACAGAACAAAAGTTACAGCTACAGCATTCAATAATGCTATTGTGAAGAATAAAAGCATAAAACTAACAAAGGAAACAAGTGTCAATGGAGGAGCTTCATCTTCCTCTCTTTTCGTGGCCTGAATTTGGACTCAATCTTATTAACCCCATTTATTCTGAACTTATATTAATTTTAATATTATATATTAATTTAAATTCTGAAAATAAAACTTTATAAATTTTAATGAGGGTGAAAGAAGTGATAACGAGTGATAGTATGTGTGAGTAATTTAAGCACATGCATGGAGGCTGCTCTATAGTGATGGCACGTAAGTGTTTGTGTTCTTTAATTTATTCTTGATATATATATATATATATATATATATATATATATATATATATATATATATATATATATATATATATATATTATGTGATATGATATGATACAGTACTCATTCCTTTCACCGTCTCAGATCATGTGCCAATCTATCCAATGGCAGACAGCCACTGGATCATAGAATAATACACACCAACACTATTCTTCTTAGGGTTCCCTATAAAATTACCATGTCTCAATTTTTTTCGATTATTCTGTACGCACTCGCATTATAAAATAATTTACTTTTAACAAAATATGATACATAATTTTTCTTTTTTTGGCAATAATATTTGAATTCCTGGAATATTACTCTGATTCGATCATTGAAAAATAATCTTTATTGGAAATGTACTTATCTTTCAATTTACTTGGATTGGTATAAAACGAAGTCTTAATTAGAATATTGACAAGAATATTTCATCTTCTAATTTTCATTTTACATTTCATTTATCAGACCAAATATACAATATAGCTTGTTCAGATTACTATAATAAGGTCTACGAATTTTCTATAACTAATAATGATTTATCGTAACAAATACTATACTGCAGAGCGCATTTGAACGATTTCTAAATTAGTTTGTATTATATGTTTATGGCACATAAAGTAAAAATAAATAAAATAGTCTTACTAATATTAAGTTATTTAATATATAATTATTCAATATTTTATATTTTAAATATAACATTTTAATGAAATAGCTTTACTTTTAACATTGTATTGTGTCAGGATATGTATGTATAAAACAATAAATTTCTTTATTAGTTCCATTTATATAACACAACATATTTACTTCTTAGCAAACCTTTAAATATCGCACTCCTATTTAAAGCTGCATTTTATTTTCTCGTAAACCTCACCCTAGATTTTGCAAACATATTATACGCCGTGTAAATCTTAAAACTTCTCAAACTATATAATGCCTGGGAAATATGATTGTCTCTTTTAGGTTTTTAACAAATGTAATTATTAACTTCTTATTGGTTTTTATGACATCAATAATTAAAGCTAATTTATGTAATTGCAAATGAAAATATTTTGTTCAAAAATCAGTCATCACGTTTTATATATTTAAAAAAAAAATCTTCCAGGATTTTTTTGATATAATATGCACATCAATACCAAACTATATATATCCTCACTTAATAATTTTCTCATGGCTGTCGTATTCTCGCACTTAGATTTTATTTTATTTTATTTCAATAACAAAATAATATGTATGCACATCATTCCTCATTTATGCTTTATGGAATATTTTTCAATATTTAATGAATCTTTTAATTGATATTTAGTGGACCAAACTTGACCCTACCCTTTATTTATAATTAAAAAAATTAAGGGTTTTAAACAAAAAATAAATTATATTTTCAGAATTTGTTTCAAATATATTCTTAAAACAGTTTTTGAAAATAAAATATAACGGTTTTAAAATGTATTACCTCAATACATAAGAAACAAATTAAACCAAACATTTTACTATATGTAAGAACTATATAACTACTTTTAAATTTTTAAATTGTTCATTTCGTCTTCACCATTAACTGTGAAGTGTATTAATTAATAAATCACTCACTCGTTTCTCATAAAAGTCGTGGATTTGTTGGAGCATTATAGGTCATTGTTATTTGATGACAAGCTATATTTAATGAAGTATGACTAGTGTCATTAAATATATTTAACACTTAAACTATTTTATGATATCTTTAAACTAAAATTTAAATTTATTACTATTAATTAATACTAAAAAAATTACCATCTTTAACTAGTATTCACAATTGGGTAGTTGCTTAGTTTATATATGGAACTTTAGGTATAGCATTGTTTTATGTGGATGCATAGGATATTCAACCCAAAAAATTAAAAGTGAGTTGATCAAATGATCTTTTAACAAAGGATTAAGATAAATACAGTCTTTAAATAAATTTTTAATTGATAAAAAAATCAGTAGATTATCTTTAACTTAGTCTATTTTAATTTCACTACAAGAAAATCTCTCATTAACAATCCATTTTAGTGATAGAAAATTGTTAATCACTATAGTAACCAATTTAGATACCAATTTATAAAATAAAAAATTATTGGTTACTAAAATAATCACTATTATGAATAAAAATTTACAATTGATCTCTAAAAATTTTGACTACCAAAAAAATTAATTTATAAACTTGTTATTAAATATTAGTTACAAAGTTTTTGACTACCAAAAGAATTAGTTTTCGTTCTTGCTAAATCTGATAATAGATTTAATCCTGAAACACTCAATGAGTATTTTTTTTCTTTAGTAGTGTGTAAATATTTTATTTATAAAGATAGAAATTATTTTCCACTCCATCACCTAGGAGTTACGGGACTCCAACTCTAATATCTAAGCTCAAAGATTATCAACTTTTCATTCTCATTTACAAACCGAAATTTACTATTCTAGACAGACTGATTTTTAAATTGGTGTCTAATTTAGCGATAACTTATATTTTTTATAATTATTTTATTGATCAATATTTTTTATTTTATAAATTAATTTCTAAATCGGCAAGTAACCTTTAAAAGTTATCTTATATTGTTCCATATATTTTTCACACCTCGATTTTAGTAGATTTAGAAGTTAAAACTTAATACATGTTAAAAATTCATTCTAAAAATAAGTTTAGGACAAAGCTTTGTGACACCCATTCACTCATGTGTTGTGTGGGCAATGTTCATTGAATACAAGACTTGTGCACAGGAAGATTCACTGCAACGAGGGTTAAGTTACTTTGCAACTGGCATCCCTAGGTCAAGTCAACTGAGATGAGTCATAATATAATATATTATGTTCTTAAGAGTTATCTCTCGATTAATCGTATTATAGTTTTTGATATAATGGTAATAGTTTGATAAACACTCCGAATCAAATAGAGCCAAAAATTATGATAACTATTATGTGTTCAAAAAAGAATCATTTGATTTAGTGTCTTAAAGTAGAGTTAAGATTCTTTATTAGTTTTTTTGTTTATGTTGTTATCTGTTAAACATTAAAAATATATCGTCTGTGTTGATATTTTAAATATTTTTTTAATATATTTTAAAATGTCAAAATTAATGATAATAAATGTAAGGAAAAAAAAAAATCCAAAGAATCTAAATTCTTCGTAGTAATAGATGATCTAAAGTAATGAATTGGTATTGTCTTTAATTAACGTTATATCATGCATGAATGTTAAAGTGGTGCGTATGCGGCAGCTGGTATCGTTGAATACCATTGAACGTTGGTTTTCGGTGCTGGCTCCCTGTTTTCACCAACACAATTCAATGGGCGTCCTACATTCTTATGTTTTAGGAAATGTTTTCTTTTTAATTCACACTCCGAGGAATCATTTTCAAATAATACATATTAAGTAATATATGTCTTTGAATATTTTTAACTAAGTCTATTTAAAAAATTTAATCTATGGAGTGTTTAAAATATTTTTAATTTTTGTCTATTCTGTTATTTAACTTTTGTGGTTATTATAAAATGATGTAATTGTTATTTTGTTCTTTCATCTCCTACTCACGTGTCAACTTGTTTATTTTGTCTACAAATTCATTAATTTCAGCAGTCAATTTGTTTATTCCCACTCCAAGAATGAGTTAACAAGCAAATTGAAGGAAACTGAAGAGAAAATAAATAGACTGATCGATAAATTAAAGATGAAAAAGGCAAAAGTAACAGTCATATAAAATCAATAATAAGAAGACAAAAAAAATACTCAAATTTGATTTTTCCTAAATATTTAGTATAAGTTACACAGTTATAATTGATTTACCTAAATAATTTGTTTTTCCAAAATATTATATTTTCCTTGTGAGATTATTGACTAATTAATCATCTTTCCTATAATTAGATTGTGCTAGTGATAGTATCAAAGTTACTAGATTAATACAGGTTGCTCAAAATCTTGATCAGGGTAATTTCTTATTTTCTTTATGGTTGATTTTATCCATTTTTTTCCTCTCTTTACAAGTTTTTGAGAATTTTATATTCCATCTATTTGAATCATATATATATATATATATATATATATATATATATATAGATATATTTTGCTTGCAACTTTTTGTAAGAAGATTGTACGAGATCATTGTTGAATAAATAACTTAATAAATTTTTCTAAACATGTTATATTTAGTTTTACAACCATTTAAAATTAAAATTTTAAAAAGTAAATATATATAAAATTATCAAGTAACATAGAACTACATTATGCTTATTTTTAAAATAATATAATGTTAAAATAAATTTTATATATATAATTGTCTTTAAAAAGTTCACTATCATAATTTAAAGTATTATATTGATTACATTAGTTATTACTTTCTATACCTAACGTTAAACTAGTTATACTAAAAAAGCTATTAGAAGAACAAATGTAAGAAATTAAAAGCAGCAAATATCTGCAAAGAAATCAGAAATAAAGAAGTAATATTTGTAAAGAAAAAAGATGCATTTAAAGCATAAATAGTTAATCTTATGATATATGGGCATTTATTGAGAAGATTAATATTTGGGAAGAATAATTTGAGGTATTATTATAAGATATGAAAATATAGAAAAAGAAGTTGAAAATGGGTAATTATGATATGACAAGGGCATAGGGCCAACAGTATATGGCCGTCCAAGGTTTCAATCTTCAAACTACTGCTTTTGTACGGACGAGACGTAGTGCTATACAACACACTTCTACACTCAATTCTCATCACTTAAAACGGACAAATTTTTTCAAACTAATATCCGTACTCTTTTGGATCCTTCAATTTCTTACAATTTTATTTACATTTAAATCATATTTTAAATTTATATGATTTTTAAACAATCTATTCATTAAATTTAAGATAAAACAATATACACCGAAAGTTTACATTTTTATAAAATAAAATAATTCCTCTCACGCTCAACTTACTTCACAGTATAAAATATCGTACACTACATATCTAATTGAACTCTTCATTCTTTTAAATAAACCTACAGTTGGAATGTTGTGTTAGCAAATAAAACTATAATCAAAATACATTTTTCCCATGAAAAATTATTATTTCAAATTGGCAGAGCATTTGCATTATATTTTTTCATTATAATATGTGACCCAATTATTTTGTTGAACAGTTTGATTATTTATTTTAAAAAAAAATGAACTTCTAAGCAACTCTTAATTATTTTTTTGGCATTTTTTTTTTCTCAAATCTTAACCTTCTTAAATTTATATTATATCAACTTCTATATCGAAATCTCTTTCTCCTCTAAGTTTCATTTACCCATACTTTTAAACAAATTATTTTCATTATTTGTCATAGGTTAATCGTTTCTTCAAATTTTAACTAGATTTTAAAAAATAGAAAATATTTAAATGTTTATTTATATTTAAAATAACTATATATTCAATACATTAGACATTTTTAATTGTAAAATATTTTTTTCTCCTAACGTGTTTCCTTTAAAGCCCCATTTGTAATTCTAGAGTAATAAATTGTGTTGGCTTATTTTTGGGGAATGAAATTTTTTAAAAGGTATCTAATGCATTGTATGAGTGTTTTAAATATAATTAAAATTATGTAGTATTTCATTACGTTTAAAGTCTCAATTCTAACTACATAAATATAAGTCCCATTTATAGCGCCGCGTACAAAAGAAAGAGCCACCTCTTCTATCTCCGTTATCTTACCACCCAAAAAATATATGTAAAATCAAATTAGGCTTTTCTATTTGGTTTTTATTAGGGTTTAAACTTAATGAGCTAACTTAAGTTTAATGATAATACCATATTTAAATTTAAACTAAAACATAATTTAATATATATTTAAAGTACAGCGTAATGATGTATTCATATTAGCAATAAATCAATTTTTATGAAAATTAAACAATCTTATTAAAACATCAATAAGGAAACAAAGACTGGAATATAAAAAAATCAGTTAATTTGGAGAATGAAAAAGAAGTATTTAAGAATCTTAAATCTTACTTGCTATGATTTATTAAAACATTTTTCTATTTTTTAAAATTTCTTTCTTTCTCAAGTACATTTGAAAGTGTTTGGTTATCCACCATTTATGTGTCCTTGTTCTTTTAAGTTTGTCTATTGGGCTTTTGAACAAAGCACTCGAAACAAATGAATAATAAAAACATCCATCAACTGTTTCAGTCACGAAATTCTTAAAACATATTATACATAAAAAAAAAAAACTAACTACTTAATAAATATCGAACACGAGTAATAAGTGGTGTGGAGTTATTAAAACTTATTTTTTTTTAAAGACAATAAATACTCTATTATTCATTATTACAAGCATTATTTTTTTAACCTAATCGCATTGAATTTATCAAAAATAACAAATTTATGGGATGGGTGGATGATAAACGATGTTTTACTGTTTGTGAAAATATGGTTTATTTGAAGTATATATAGAAGAAGAAAAAAATAATAATTTAAGTGAAAAGAGTGGTGGAGTCGAATTTGACGTGGCAGGAAGGGCAGTGAAAGAGTCGGCTAAGGGATGTCGGCCACGTGGAGAGATCTTATTTTATATTGTAGTAGTTGTTGGTAAAGAAAAAGTACACAAGTTAGAAAGAGAAGACAAGAGAAACACTGTGTTACTTCATAAATAAAAATAAATAAAATAAATAATAATAATAATAAGCAATTGAGTTGCAATTATGGAAGCTCCAACACCCTCATCTAAAAATTAATTATTTAAAAAAATGTGAGAAAATTGATAAAATGAAAGGAAGAAGTGAAAGTGAAATGGTATGTGGCGGGGACCTCAAGGATATCGGGGTCGAGGGTGGGGGCAAAGGTGTGGGTCCCACCATTCAGGACCTTCGGTTTCTAACAACTATAAATTAAAGCTAGGGGCAGCGTCTTCTCCCCCACACATACATTCACTCCTTCTTCTCTCTGTCTCTCTTCGCTTCTCTTCTCTGCCACCCCCATTGCTGTAACCAAAACCTCTCTTTTTTCTCCTTCTTCTTCTTCTTCTCACCAATTACCCTTTCAGTTTTCGTCCCACACCGCTTGCTTCTCAAACCCTACTACTGTAACACAACCTTATATACTCCCTCTGGAACCTTAAGCTACAAAACCTTAACATTCCTCACCATCCTCCACCTCCGGTTTTCAAAATTTTATAATTATTCGGTTGGGGTTATTCTATCTGCAAACAAAATGACGCAGCAGAATGTGGTACCGTCCAAGACAAAATCCGGGATCAACAGGGACCTAGCGGTTGCGCAAAAGCCACCGGCGGCGCCGGGGGGCTACATTCCCATTCCGAGGAGGAGGGTTTTGAAGAACCTTGAGATCAATGGAGGACAAAGAATCAATGCATGGGTTGATTCCATGAGAGCCTCTTCTCCCACCCATGCCAAATCAACCTCTTCCTTCGCCGAAGAACACAGCTCTTGGATTGTGAGAACCCATCATCACCCACTCTCTTTTCAACCGCTTATGGATCTGATCTTTCTCTAACGTATGTGTAACGCGTGTTCTTTGTCAAACAGCTTCGCCACCCTTCGGCATTAGACATGTTTGAGCAAATTATGGATGCATCCAGGGGAAAGCAAATCGTCATGTTCCTGGACTATGATGGTACTTTGTCACCTATTGTTGATGATCCAGACCGTGCTTTCATGTCGGATTCGGTTAGTATTCATGCATACCATTATTCAACATATCATAACATCATATCATTGATATCATATGTATTATATATATAAAATTTGGTGGCTAACGTGCACGTGGTGTTGTCATATGTCAGATGAGGAAAACAGTGAGGAAACTTGCGAGGTGTTTTCCCACTGCTATAGTTACAGGCAGATGCAGAGACAAGGTATGCTTAATTTTCAACTCTGTCTTTATTCTTTTCTTATTTTTTCGGGGAAAAAAAGAAGTAATTTTGTGTCGTTTTGCAAAAAATAGGTTTACAATTTTGTGCGATTGGCTGAGCTATATTATGCTGGAAGCCATGGCATGGATATCCAAGGCCCAACAAGAGACTCCAAATACAGCAACAAAGTGAGTGAAGTGAAGTACCTATAGTAGTGCAATATAGGAAAACCATGGTTTTTTTACCTTTCCTAAGAAACCAAATATTGATTTTAGTTTGATTCTTATGATCTGCAGGACAAAGGAGAGCCAGTTCTTTTTCAACCTGCCAGTGAATTTCTTCCCATGATAGACGAGGTTGGTCAATTTTACATTGCTCCTCATGTTAATATTTTTTTAATTTTAAAAATATAGTAAGTGAAAAAATCTTTTTTTGTGTTAATTTTCAGGTGTACAATGAATTAGTTGAGAAAATGAAATCAATCCCTGGAGCAAGGGTGGAGAACAACAAGTTCTGCGTCTCTGTTCATTTTCGCTGCGTTGATGAAAAGGTACATAAAAACTTTAAAGCCGGCGATGTTATTTATTGGTACCTGGAAATTGTGATTTAGAATTTTGGCTGAGTTAAGTGACATGATGTACACAGAAATGGAGTGAACTGGCACAGGAAGTGAGATCAGTATTAAAAGAGTACCCGAAGCTTCGTCTTAACCAAGGAAGAAAGGTGGGCCATGGTTTTATTTCCTCTTTCTTACCATCAACTTTGTTTATGTGGTGGGGTATTTGATTTAGTTTAAAGATAATATGAAATGAAAGATGTCTCACTTTCAATTACATTTGTTTATTGCAGGTATTAGAGATTCGTCCATCCATTAAATGGGACAAAGGGAAAGCACTGGAATTTTTGTTAGAGTCACTTGGTAGGTTCTAATCCATTTCATTTTTTGTTCTTCCTTTTATTTCTCACAACCAATATTTACATTTTCTCCAACATAATAATTGCACACATAACCCACTAGTTGGATAATTCTTCAAACGTTTGACTGCTAAAAACAATCTAGAGGACCACACACACACACGCCCTGTGGGATTAGTTTATTCACTGAAACATTGTTTTATAATCACATGCTTCTAAAATATGCAGTAATTTTTTAATTTGTCAATCGATATCTAAATAATAAATCATTTTCAACAGGATTTGCCAACTGTAACGATGTCTTTCCTGTTTACATTGGAGATGATAAAACCGATGAAGATGCATTCAAGGTATCCAATGATCTTAATCTATTTACTTTTATTTGTTATTTCTCTAAAAGAATACTGCTTACCTATTTAATATATTATATTCGTTTGTAGATTTTTTGGGATAATCTGAACCAAGTCAACTAACTACTGATTGTTAATTTCTTTTATGATAATCAGAAACTTAGAGACAGAGGACAAGGTTTTGGGATTCTTGTCTCGAAATTCCCAAAGGACACTACTGCATCATACTCTTTACAAGAACCTAACGAGGCAAGTATATATAATATGATTGATTTTCTCATTTCATCTATTTTTGCACCATGGCATCGTATGCATAAAATACAAGTGTTTATTTATTCATATATATATACTTGTGTTTCATGCAGGTGATGGATTTCCTTCAACGATTGGTGGAATGGAAACAAGTATCCCTTCGTCTCCGAGCACGTTCCCGTGTGTAAATGAATAGAATGATAATGTACATCGCTACCCTGCCATAAAAATGGAGTCGAGCTAGGGTAGCATATAGGACCCTTTTTTCTTGTTTTGTTCAGATTAGAACAAGGAACAAAAATGTATGAAAAAAGGAAACACAAAAGTGTCTTTCTGAGTTTGAAGCACGTTTACATTGATGTAATTAACCACGTAGTTTGTAGTACGGAGGAAAAGTCTCTGTTGCATCAAATGTAATACTGAATGGATTATTAATTTTGTACTTTTCCAAAAATGATAATATATGTTACAAGTTACGTATCGAAAACCATGTAGTATATATATTAGTTCTTGGTCGTGACACGCTTACACAGTCTCACAATCATGATCGTACAAATCGGTCTGTTGTTTAATGGTAAAAAAAGAACATTGGAAATACCGTCGCTAACAGAATTTTGGAGAAACATTGCTGTAGTTTTACGATACTCTACATGAGCAAAGAACAAAAAACGGACTGTGACATCTTGAATCGCGAAATGGGGCAAGAGGTTAAGGGGTAATAAGTTCATATACCTTTTGCTTTTAATTGAAAAACCGAAAGAAAAAGAAAATAGAGAAAGGGCAAGGATAAACCGAAGTCTGTGTTGACAATTATTGGTTTCTCAGTGAAGGATACAGAAACACTAATGGACATGCTTGTTTTGGGAAACAATTGATTGTGCTAGTTAAACTTATTGTGGATTAAAAGTGTGTGAAGTTTGGTTCATAGTTGGGTGCATAATACACAGGCATGTCAAAAAGAAAGGGGTTGTCTATCCCTACGTAGAATGATCGAATTGATGGCACGTGCATAGGAAAGTAGAAGAAGTTATAGGCAATTGCAGGAAAAACGGGGTTCCAATCTCAGTAAGATATCCTTAATGTGGAGATAAGATGATCATAAGCATCAATGATTGGGTCCTTGGAGATTCAGGTAATAAGCATAGGAGAGGGGCCCTTATGGACTTGGCTTATTAGAATATTTCTATCCTGTGCCTGAAGCTGACTCAAAAGTAGTAGTTGTGGGCTAGACTTTTTTTGGTGCTCAAAAATTCAATTATATGCCATGTCCTTATTCAACGTTTGAATCAATGTCCCTTGTCCATGCCAGATGCACTCCCATAGCTTTCTCTCTGTCATGCAGTATACTGACAATTCTGTACTCCTCCAAGTATTGGCAATCGTATCACGAATCGGTATATTACCATAAACCCAGTAGAGGGATAAGGCCAGAAGCATCACAAAATGGACAAAAAGTAGTATATGTAGTGAGAAAAATAATTGAACACCCCTACTAGTGTATACCTACCAATATGTCTCTCTCTACGTACACTACATCTACATGTTTCATTTTAGATCAATAATTGGTGAACTAAGACATTATAAAAGTAACTGTTTAGAAATTTTGGTAGTAAGGTCTTTGGTTGATTCTGGGCCATAATTTTTTACTTACGTTATCTCAGCAACTAGGCCTTCACCAGTTATTTATATAGAGGTGCTAGGTTAGATAATTAGGTTGTGGAATCACATGCAGAATGGCGATAAAGTAGGAAGGGAGGTTTGGTGTCCCGTATATAGAAAAGGTGTTTGATTTTACATATCGATAACAGAAACCGATGTTCAATCTTTGGTAAAAGGTTTGGGAGAAATGCATTATATTTGGGTGGTTTGTTTATAAGTTGGTATATTTGAGGTGGATATAAAAAAAGTTAAACAATGAGAAACGATGTGAAATGAGCAGAGATATTATTATAGGAATTGGTTGGGCGTGTTGTTGAAACAAGAAACAGAGGGAAAAGGTAATCCATAGTGTAGTGATGGAGATGGGAAGGGAAGGTTATGGCTTAGATTGTAGCGTGTTATGGAATAGGAAAGTTAGCCGAAAGAAAAGAAGAGGGGGGGGAATAATTGGTGCTTAAGTTGTAAGGAAGGGTTTTTGTTTTTTGGGGCATGAAGTGAGTAAGTAAGGGTGAAAGGGAATCTAATAAATGAGATGGGAATTTAAATTGAGTTGGTATGGTTAAACTTTTGGTTTGGCAGGGGGGTTAGGGAATCTATATGGTTGAATGAAGAGTTGGAATCCACTCAAAAGGAGATGTTTGATGGGGGGAATAACATAGATATTTGGAATAGAGACACCAACATGGCTCCAACCTTTGACAACGCTCAGCTGTTAATTTGTGTCGGACGTGGAAAGATGGAGTCCACCAGATTTATCTATCTTTCATGTCTAAGTTGAATTAAACTAACACTTTTAAAGTTTCAATTATTGCCGAGATGTTAAACCCTTATTGTAATATATTCATTCCACTTCTCTCCATCTCTGGTGGCTCGTGATCTTAGGACCTCATCTGCTATTCAATAAACAAATCTTGTTGAACCCCGGTCACCCATTTTATATACTCCTCCTGCTCCCACCAAACCCAACCTAGTAGTTTGGGCTGAAACATTTAGTATAAAGTAAACAAACACATAACCAATTATTGTGAATCGGAGTGATAAGAGGAAGGTGGTGGTTAATATTAATGGTCCTGTAGTACAGGTGTTGGGTTATGGGAAAGGAGAGATACAAATTTGTTACACGTGTGATAGTTTGGGGAATCGGTCCCCGCTTAGAGGGTCGAGCCCACATAAGAGTGGCATGGCATGGCATACCCAGTTGAGTGAGGGGATGTTAAATGTACTTAAACTATATAGAGTATATAGTAGTGTATTTGTGAGGAATAAATTAAGCAGTGGAATGCGTTAACTGGTTTGAAGCATGCACCTGTTATAGACGCTAGGCCACATGGGAGGCCATGTGACCCAAAGATGCCCTGGTATTGGGGAGCATAGCAATGATGCTGTTCTGTCGATAGGTCACTAGTTATGAACTGTTAACATGTTCTGAAACCTCACTCATTCCCACGTTTGCAAGTGCAAACATTAATTGGGGTTTCTTTCAGGATGTGCCGCAATGCGATTGGTCCTCCTCCATCATATATACCTTCTATCTTCTGCTTCATAACATTTCTTTAACCCTTCTCTATCTTACGCACATTCATTATATCTCTTCTGCTATCACACACTCTACCATCTATCACAACCATATCTTCCTTAGATTAAACAAACCATCAAATATGGAACGTGTAATTATCATACTCTATAGTCGAATAATAATAATGCTGTGTTCATCCATTTTATATACTTTGGCACCTTGCTCAGTGGTCACATTAACATCTCAGCCACACACCTTCGCATCAGTTTTGTACTCCGACTATATTCATACCTCATTCATTGACAGTGACGCCAACAAATTTTTAGCTCTGAGCTCTTATATACCAAATCATGTTTACAATTTTATATGAAACTTGTTCTACAATGCATAAATTTAAAACTTATTCCAAAAAAAGTTTGTATGTACAATTACGTTTTTGCATTGACTCCTCTAACATTCATGAATATGAAGTGAATGAGATGAAAAACTTCTACTGAGCTCATTTATTGGGAGTCTGAATGAGACTCTTTTAAATCTGTTGGAACATGAGCAGTACACCAAACTCATTGAACATGAATAAAGCAACTCCCTTGTCCTCTGACACTAAGTTGAAACTAAGGAAATCACAATAATTGTTATAATAATGTGGTTCTGTGTTTGAATAGATAGATAACAGAACTGCCCCAACAGAGAGTCAAACACAAAATAAATAAAACATTGTTTTTGAGGTTGCTTTTGGGATTACAATTAACAGATAACGAAATACGAGAAAATATATGTGGATTTTTTTTTTTTTTTTTTTATTTTTTTTGTTTTTTTCATTTTTTTAATTTTTTTATTAAACATAATTTTTTTTTTTTTTAAATTTTTTAATATTAAG
>Ga0214545_1006201_pt1 | contig 20973 bp, 16 predicted proteins | sample CNSS4metaG_FD_160064 | JGI IMG/M metagenome (GOLD analysis project Ga0214545, IMG submission 160064) | Root nodule microbial communities from cowpea collected in UCLA plant growth center, Los Angeles, California, USA - CNSS4 | ecosystem: Host-associated > Plants > Roots > Nodule | place: USA...
CGGTAATCCGTTAGCCACGCTTGCACTTCCAGGGGAATCTCAAACCCCTGGTAAAACCATTAGTGGGGGTTAAAACCCCCAGAAACACCATATATAACCCCCGCTAAAAACAATTATTTTTGTAGTGAATTAACCTACATTACTACAGGTGCCAATAACTATTTTTGGCGATTTTCATCATAATGCTGGTAATTGTGCTAAAAAAATGCTATCATTATCCCATGTTAAAAATCGCTACAACATGTACATGTATAGATTATTATTTTTGTGTTTTTACGGTTTTAATTATAAAAGTAGAAAAGCATAAACTATGAACTTGATTTTTAGCTCAATATCTCTCAGTTACAACTTCTCTGTCAAATTTAAGTTTCACACTATTTAAGAAACTAATATTATGCTTGAATGAAAATAAAAAAGTATTCGTTATCATCAATATCAAGCATAAAAAAGTTATACATTAATTTGTAACCAAAACAAACAAATCTACACCAGAAAAACATTTTGCAAGGATAAAAATAAACACATTAGAATAAGAAAAATTCTTTTATAAGAATTATAGACCAATGTTCAAAGAAAATTATGACAAAATCTAAGCCTGGAACTTGGACAAGTTATATATGTAGGTTGCTTAAGTATCCAGCTTGTTCTATACTCTTGACAAAATCCACTAAATTTATCATTTGACTTTTCAGATATTCACTTAAAAATCACATGAACTTCCCCTTTTATTCCAATCCAATTTGAAACTCTTTAAGTTCTTTTTTTGATTGAACCCATATGAGTTAGTATCATCAACAATCCAAAATTCTAAAATGAAACCACTTAAAAAATATCAACCAATTAAAACATGTCATGATTTAAGATGAGTTTTTTCATGGGTCATTTAATATAAAATTCAAATTCGCTATGACTCTTATTCCTGCAACTTATGTATAAAAGATACTATATAAAGAGGAAAGTGGAAAGGGAAAAAAAGGCAATGAAGAGAAGAAGACAAGGGGGTGAGGAAATGCAAACCTGTTGAAAACAATGCAATAGAGTGGAAGATTTTGTATTGAACAAAAGTATTGAGAAGATGAATAGCTTGGGAAAAAGTTTTCCCAGAGCCTGCAGATCCTAGATTGAATATATCAGCCTGTGTCATCCAATTGTAAAATGGTGATCGTTAAAATGAGGAAGGTTCACATAAAAATGATTTTCTTCTTCCAAAACAAGGTACACATAAAACTCAACAATAACTACTCAAATAGGAAAAACTTTCTTAAAAGATTTTAACTCAACTCAAAATCCTTTCACCAATGCTTCATATACTCTTCCATACAAAGAAATCAAGTTTTTCTGAACCTGTTCCTTCATCTAATATGAGCATATAAGTTGCAGTGTGGACGAAATATGAAGAAAGAGAAGAAGAAAAAATGTGTTTGAAATATTAAAGACTAAAATAATATAAAGAAATTGGTTAAAATATGTAAGGCCCACTTATATCATATGCCCTTATTTAAAGGGGTTGTCCTAAATTAGTTGGGCCTAGAGCTGGCCCATAAAGAGCCAAAGACCCTAAGCTAGCTAACACTCTCATTTCTGTCACTTCCAAAAATCAGTTCCCCATTCTCTCCAAAAGCTGCAGTCGTGCTCTGCTAGGGTTTAACCCCAATCTTGATGATCCGGTGAGCTTAGTCTCGTTTTCTTGCTTCGTGTAAGTATTCTACAGCTCATACCTCTCCTTTCCATTTGTATTTTCATATTTCCAGCTTCTAAGTCTGTTCCTCGAGCTGTTGCGCTAGCAGTTGGTGTCAAAGTCCTTTGCTCACCCTTTCCAGGTAAGGGAAGTCAGGGTTCCTCATATTTTTTAAATAATTGCCTATTTTTGACTTGTCTCGAGCTTATATGAAGTGTGTGCTGTTGTGATTGTATGATATGATCTGTTTGGTATTTTGGGTATGCAAATATGGTTGATGCAGGTATGAACAGTGACGAGAACTGATATTCTCGCCTAAGTGAGTATGTCTCGCCTAGGCGAGACTAACAGAGGCTCGCCCATATTTTCCTGCTCGAGTTGTCGCTTAAGCGACGAGTCTCTGTTTTGAGCGAGCTACAGTCTCGCTCAAGCGAGGAGGGCTCGCCTAAGCGAGAGATCGCAAGAAGCCATTGTTCCCCTTTTCGAGCTCTCACTTAGGCGAAAGGAGCTCGCCTGAGCTCCCTCTCGCCTAAGCGAGACCTTTCTGCCCGAGCGAGGAGTTGGGCGAGAGTGCGTATTGGTTCTGTTTTCTCCTCTGTCCTTGTATGTTTGCCACATGTTTGGGTGAATTAATATGTTAAAAGCATGGAATGAGTGATGTGCATGTATGGAATTGGTTCATGGATTTAATATGATGAGTTTGGTATGGTTTTTGGTATGGAATATGAATGAAGGTTGGTTATAAAGTTTGGCATGAGATTGGTATGCATGATAAGTACCTACTTGGTCGATGAAACATGATTTGTATGTGGTTAGGACGTAATTCCATGATAGTTTCATAGTGGTGCCTCATTGGTTAGGGCGTAATTCCATGAGTCTCTAGGTAAGACCTCATGGTGGTGCCTCAGTTGGTCGGGACGTAATTTCATAACCCCTGTTAGTGGGAGTTCATGGTGGTACCCCATCTATATAATAATTTAGTAAGGATTTAAGGTAAGGATTGCATCCTGACACTCTAAAGAGTTAGATAGTCTCACATAAAGTGTACTGACTCTAGTGGTGAGAGTAGCAAGAGACCTGGAACCGATTAAGGGCTAACCTTGTGTATGAGGATAAGACACTAGAACAATTAGCTTAGTAGAGCAGTAAAAGCCACCACAAGTGCAAGCATTTGTTGAATCCAACTAATTATATGTATCCGGATGAGTCGTGTCTGAGTCTTAGTGTATTGTGTGCAAGTCGTAACATGATTGGTTGACATATGCATCTTGAACTATGAAATTGTATGTAATTGTGAGATAAATGGTTTTCTACTCTAGCTTACCCTTTGCTTGTTTGATTGTTATGTGTGTGGACTTCTCTTTTTGCGATGATCATCAATTTATTGATGTGAGCATATGCGAGAAATCCTCATGGTCAACATGGGAATGGCGACTTCGCTGCATAGCCTGCTTGAGCGGGAATCCTTTTACTTGGGTTTTCTTTTAGGGTTATGACCTATGTATTGTCTTGCCTTTGGGGCTTATTTTGAATCACTGTTGATCCTTTACTACTTTTTGTTACTGGCATCGTGGTGTGCCTTAGTTTTTTTCTTATTTTCTTCTGAACAATTGTAAGGAGTAACGTCTATACTCTAGGACCATGCTACTATATATTTCTGTCTAACGCTTCCTTTAATTAGGGTTATTAATTAAATGAAGTATTACAAAATAATCTAACACAAATTATATTTTTTATGATGATTTAATATAATCAACATAATTAAACCGGTATTAAATTTATTTTTTGTTATTCCACGTGTTAATCAATTACTTGCGTTTTTCATTTATTTCAGTAAATAACTTAAAACATTGCTAATTGATGATTAAATATGTCAATTGATTACTTTATGATTACTTTATGAGACGGGTTAAAAACGTGATTCTTTTGTTCTTTGTTGCAATCGGTTAACAAAGTAAATGATTGATTTTCATGTTCTAAATTATATAAAGAGTAGTTTAAATCTATTACTTAAATTATTAACAAATATTTTTATCACTAAAACCAGTTTTTTTTGTGTATTTTTATTTATTGAATATAAAAAAAATGAGAAGTTGTAATATAATTTTAATTAATAGTTTTAAATATATGGTGTGCTTAATTTAAACTAGTTTCATTTTTTTATTTTAACATCATTTAAAAACTAATTTAATATAATTAAATTTATTAAATATGATTTTTTTTTATTTTTTTTCTGTCTAGCAAGAATCATGCATTTGTTAGAACAAATAAAATTGACAAATATATAATTATGTCAAGTAAATTATTTTAGATGTATCAAGGTGAAATTTAAGTAAAAATTAATGTCTCGTATTTTTATAGTTTACATTGTAATATTCCATATTTATGAAATAATAATTTTTCAACACAATAGTTTAAATCATATTATACTTTATTTACATATTTTGAATATGAGTCAATAATATAAGACATGAAAAATATAAGACGTGAAAGATTTTGTTTGAAATGTTATGTTTGATATATTATCGAAACAAAGTAGTTTGAAACATTTTGTGTGACAAACGTTGAAGGAAAAATATAATAAGTTTTTTTTTTTTTTTATCTGATGCTCTTTTATCTAACAAATTCTACAAGATAAAGAAAACTCAAAGTTCATTTTCCCTTTGAAGAACTTGGTAGTAAGACAAATTAGATTGGAGTAAATGATGCTTGCTTTGAGGATTCATAACGTGGTTAGAGGAACTGCATTGGTGAAATGAAACTTGCATGAAAAAATGTTAAAAATAAATAATCATATGAATGAAGTAGGTTTAATTTGTCCAAGTAATTGAATGATAAATTACATCATAATTCATACAAATTAAATTAGTATAAAGTCTTAACAAATTAAATGGCGAGACTATAAAGATTTATGTTCCTTTTCTCAAAAAGATTCATTCACACAAACATAAACAAATTCAAAAGATACTTTTATCCTTATTAGTTGTTATCGATGATATGACGAATTTAATGCCAATGATATGCTTGACTGAGATTCTTTTCTGTTCCTGTAGAGAACAAACAAGATAAGTTAGGCACAAGCGTCACCTTATCCATGTAGTCCGCTATCTTCTCAGTTGGCCTCTTCCCGGTTGGTACATGTCTGCTTGGACCCAGGAGGGGTTACTTGCAGAAGGGACTCTGAAGCTCAAGTGAGTCAAAGCTCTCAAAAAGTCAAATCAGGTGATTAATGGAGTAATGAATGCGTACCTTTAATTACTGGGGTCCACGTGTATTTATAGAGTATTAATTATGTCTGGTTAAGCCATGGGTCGGGCCCTAGTTTGGGCTGTAAGTGGGCCTGGGCCCTAGTCCAGGCCTTTAGGTGGACTCATTGAATACTACAGGGGCTTTGATTTTGCTAAGTATATTGAGGTAGTCGACCTAAACCGACTACTTTCCTTGGCGGTTTGTGTTGCTCATGTGCTGTTTAGGCAGATTGTTCCTCTAGATGTCTAGGTTACCGATTTTGGCCGGTTAGGCTTAGATCAGCCCAGCCTAGGCCGATTACTTGAATGCTTTTGTATGTAGGTATGGTGATCGTTTTGTCATTATTTTGTTAAGTTGGCTTGGTGTGGTACACCAGTCCCCCAGCCTTGATCGACATAGGTGTCGGTCAAGGGTGATATGTGTTGATATGCTAGCGGGACCAGCTAGATGTGATACACTAGTCCCCCAGCCTTTAAGTGTGATGAACAGTGTTAAGGCTAAAGGCGAGGAAGGGTTGATGGCAGGTGAAGGGATGTCAGAGGTCAAATCAAAAGGAGTTTTGCGCCGTCGTTTTTAACACTCATGCCTTTTGGAATGATTGTGTCGATTGGTATGGGTTGCAGTTTTGGCGGGAAGGGGTTCTACCGTTTGGGATTCTGGCCTATAAATGTGGATTTTACAACGAGTAAGGGTTTGTTGGTTCATTCGCGAGAATTTTCAGTCAGAGATCTTGTGTGCGTTTTCCTGTCCGACTTGTTCCTAATTTCAACCGTCATCTTTCCAGAAAAATGAAAAGGTATGTGTAGTAGTGATAGCGTGTCGTTGTCTACGTCTAATAGTGAAAGTATAGAGTCGGGGAGGAGTAGAGGTAGACATGTTGAAGAGGAGAGCACCAGCTCCGGGGGTATGGTAGGCGAAATCCCTATGGAGATAGTGAGGGAGGTTCGAGAAGACCCTCCGGAGGAGTTAGCGGAGAGTAATTGGTCGGCCAAGGGCGACTACGGGTGGGTGGCTGTCAACGTCCGTAATCAATCATCCTTATTTCGGTGGTCTCGTCTGTTGAACTCCTGGCTAAATTGTACACCTGTTATCACGAAAGGTGTAAGCGGGGGTATTGTTTCCTTGGAACGGGTTAGCGCCATCGACCGCGTATGCCACAGGCAAGAGGGGGCAACCGAAAAGTTCTTCTACATGTACATGTGCCACTTCTCTCAGCTACATGTGCGGTTGCCGCTGGACGACTTCATCATGGGTGTGTTGCGTGCGTTGAACGTTGCACCTACACAACTACATCCAAACAGTTGGGCTTATATGCAAGCCTTCCGTGTTTTGTGCCAATCCCTGTATCTGCAGCCTTCTCCTTATGCATTTCTATACTTTTATGAAACTAGGCCCCGCCAACCGACTACTTGGCTGTCTCTGATAAGTCGTCCCAGCATCAGCAAATTGGACGCATTTTCTCAGTCCTTCAAGCATTTTAAGGACAGATACTTTAAGGTTGTGGTGAAGGAAGAGGGTAAGTCCCATTTCTTGAACGCAGATGGGAGTACGAAGTTCCCGTTTAGTTGGACGAGAACCCCCTCTCGGTATAAGGATATGGGCACCGACGAGTTGTCGGCGGGGGATAAGGAGGTGGTGGAGACTTTGATGAAGTTTACTGATAAGTTGGCCACTAAGGGCCTAGTTAGAATTTATAATTCGGTGCACCCGATTATTGATATTGAAGGTATCTGTTTATTACTTAAACTGTGTTAATGATTCTAAGTTGTTTTAACCGAGGTTTGATATGTTATTGTAGGGCACATGGCACAATCGGGGAAGAAGAATTTGGCGCTCTTTCAGACGTTGAGGAAAGAAATGGCTGCTAAGGCCAAGGCAGCCGGGAAGACTGATGTTCCCAACCTGCAGGAATCGTTGGTCGAGGTACATGTGCATGGCGGGACCAAGAGGAAGGTTGAGTTGCCGCCTCGACCCGGCAAGGGGAAGGATGTGAAGATGGAGAGGGCGGCATTACTCGGGGCGGGGCCGGTTAGTGGGGCGGGATCGGTCAGCGGGGTGAAGGGACCTGAGTCCGACTTGATTGAGTTGCCAGAGATATTTGTCAGAAAAGATATTTCGATCAACCTCCCAGATACCATCATCAACTCCATCGACGGTATGGAGGCGGATCATATTGTGAGGACGATGGTCGAGTTTGGAAGTAAGGCGTTGATATTGAGCTGTCGTGTTGGGTCTCTATATCGACGGGAAGTAAAGGAGGGAGGTAGGGAAAAAGTATAGGAGTTACAGGGAAAGGTCGACAAGTTCGAGGAGGAGAGAGCCGCATGGAAGAAGGAAAGGGAGGGTTGGAAATAAGAGAGAAAAAGGTTGGGAACCTGGAAGGTCCGTTGTTTGGAATCAGAAGGAAAATTGAATAGGAAGATAGAAGATTTGGAGGCAGATTATGATGAGTTGAAAGACAAGTATGATGGTGTTGTAGGTGAGCTTGATGACTTGAAGAATTGCATCATACAAGAGTATATCAACGACTTTGAGAAGGGATTGCAGCAAACAACCTTTTTTCACCAAGATGTTGATGTCGCTGACCCAAAATTTGATGTGAACAAGGATGTTGTTGACGGGAAGCTTATCAAGGAGGATGTGACCACTTCGGACGAGGAGGCGGAGAAGGAGGCGGCCGAAGAAGAGAAGGAGGCGGATGATGTCGTGGAGGTGGCCCATGATTCAGCAGAATAGGATCTCGATTTTTTAATGATTTAACAGTATTATTGAACCTACGTCTGTAATAACTGGTACATTATGTTCATTGCACTGGCACATTTCTTTGCGTTTATGGTTAATGTGATTAATGTTTTGTTTGTTATTGTGTATGTCGGGTGTTTGATGATTTGTAGTGTATGTTATGTTTGGCGCAATCGATTGTATGTTAAGGGTGTTCGACCCAGGCCGCTTACTTGTGGCAAGGGTGGAGAATTTAAACAAATTAACCACGAGTTAAGGGTGTTCGACCCAGGCCGCTTACTTGTGATAAGGGTGGGGAACTTAAACAAATTAACCACGAGTTAAGGGTGTTCGACCCATGTCGCTTACTTGTGGTAAGGGTGGGGAATTTAAACAAATTAACCACGAGTTAAGGGTGTTAGACCCAGGCCGCTTACTTGTGGTAAGGGTGGGGAACTTAAACAAATTAAGCACGAGTTAAGGGTGTTCGACCCAGACCGTTTACTTGTGGTAAGGGTGGGGAACTTAAACAAATTAACCACGAGTTAAGGGTGTTCGACCCAGGCCGCTTACTTGTGGTAAGGGTAAGGAACTTAAACAAATTAACCACGAGTTAAGGGTGTTCGACCCAGGCCGCTTACTTGTGGTAAGGGTGGGGAACTTAAACAAATTAACCATGAGTTAAGGGTGTTCGACCCAGGCCGCTTACTTGTGGTAAGGGTGGGGAACTTAAACAAATTAAACACGAGTTAAGAGTGTTCGATCCAGGCCGCTTACTTGTGGTAAGGGTGGGGAACTTAAACAAATTAACTATGAGTTAAGGGTGTTCGACCCAGGCCGCTTACTTGTGGTAAGGGTGGAGAACTTAAACAAAGTAATAAGAAGTTAAATAAAGAGTAGTCGTAAAGTTGGGAACCCTTTGTATTATTCATTGAATCTGGGGTGCCTCGTTAAAACCTCCCTGACCAAAACCCTCTATAGGGAAAAAAGACCAGGTGAGGAAAAAGAGTACATCAAGGGTCACAAGTGTTTTTATGTAATACAATACATGCTTAACTGAAGTAAAACTTAAGGTGGGACACATTCCACGTATTGGGTATTTCCTCCCCAGATAAATGCTCCAGGCGATATGCTCCTCCTCCTCCTGCGTCCTCACGTATGCGGTATGCGCCGTCCCAATTGGTGGAGAACTTGCCATCCTTCTTTCTTGCACTGCTGGTCATCCTCCATACTAAGTCTCTGCTTACGAATAATCGTGGACATAGGTTTGCGTTATACTTTCTGGCAGCTCTTTGTTTGGTGGCTAAGTTGCGTATCTGAACTTTTTCTCTGAGTTCGGGTAGGAGGTCTAGATGAGTGGCCATGTTTTGATGGTTACGGGTTTGGTCGTATAGTTCTCGGCGTAGGGATGGTTCGCCAATTTCGACTGGTATCATGGCGTCTGCACCGTAAACTAGGCTGAATGGGGATTCGTTTGTTGATGACTGAGGGGTGCACTGGTAAGCCCATAACACTTCTACTAGTTCTTTGGGCCATCGGTTGTTGGCATTATTTAATCTCTTGCGGAGTTCTACTAGGATCACTTTGTTGGCCGCTTCTACTTGTCCATTTGTTTGTGGGTGCTCTACAAAACTTGTGATGTGTTTGATGCCTAGACCAGTGTAGAACTTGGCTAGCTCCTTATCTATAAATTGTCAGTCATTTCGGTGATGATAGTATGTGGAACACCATATTTACATATAATATCTTCCCAAACGAACTGCTGAACTTGCTGGGCCGTGATAGTGGTCAGCAGCTTGACTTCTATCCATTTGGTGAAATAGTCAACAGTTACAATTAGGAATTTCACCTGCCCCTTGCCGGGGGAGAAGGGGCCGAGGATATCCATTCCCCATTTAGTAAAGCGCCATGGGGCTAGTATGGAATGAAGTTGTTCTTGTTTCTGGTGGATGAGGTTGCCATGTTTATGGCATGGTTTGCACTTTTTGACGTAGTTCTGGAAGTCTGCTTCTATAGTCGGCCAGAAGTAACCGGCTCGAAGGACTCTAGTGGCCATAGTGCGTACGCTGGAATGGTAGCCGCAAATGCCTTCATGTAACTCCTTAATGATATACTGCACTTGTTATGCAGTGACTCATTTAAGAAGTGATTGGCCGTATCCGCGTTTGTAGAGGTCATCGCCTATCATGGTATACCTGGCAGCTTTAGCCAACCAAGTTTTGTCAGCATCTTGGGGTGGGTTGCCAGTTTGAAGGTATTGGATATAGGGGGTGGTCCAATTGTGGGTGTGGGGAGGGGTGGTATTGTCGACTGGGGAGTGGGTTAGGTTGTGGCAGGTATTTGTGATGGAGGGTGTAGATAATGTTTGCTGTAATAGGGATCGGTGGCGGCTTTTTAATTTGGTGCTGGTTAATTTGGAGAGGATGTCGGCTCTGATGTTGTCGGTCCTAGGGATGTGTTCGATGTGGACTCGTTCAAAGGCGGATTGAATGACTGCGCGAACCAAATGGTAATATTGTAGAAGGATAGGGTCTTTAATATGGAATTCGTCATTTAGGTGTCCTACAGTAAGCTTGGAGTGGGTTTGCACGTTAACGTTTTGACACCAACTTCGTGGGCAAGGGAAAGGCCGGCGAGGATGGCTTCGTATTCGGCTTGGTTGTTGGATGTTTTGAAGGCAAAATGGAGGGATTTTTCAATGAGGATATCGTTAGGCCCTTCTAACACGATGCCAACACCGGCACCTTTCGGATTTGTGGAACCATCTACATGAAGTGTCCACTGGTCCTTTGTGGGTGTTTGCTGGAGGTCATTAACAAAATCTAGGAGGCACTGGGCTTTGATGGGGCCATGGGGTTCGTAACGAATGTTGAATTTCAACAGCTCGACGGCCTAGGATGACATTCGTCCTGTTAGGTCTGGTTTTTGCAATAGTTTTTGGATTGGGTAGTCAATTTTGACGGTGATGCTGTGATTTTGGAAGTATGGGCGTAGGCGGCGAGCTATGTGGACCAAGGACAGGGCTAGCTTCTCCACCATTTGATATCTGGTTTCAGGATCTTGCAGCGTCCTGCTAACGAAGTAGACAGGATGTTGCGTGCCCTCTATATCTTGGACAAGCGCGGCACTGGCGGTATGGTCGATGGCAATGATGTACACTGGCAGGGGTTGGCGAGTGTCCGGCTTGTGGATGATAGGTGGTGAGGTGAGAGTGGTTTTTAGTTTCTGAAATATTTGTTCATAGTCGTCTGTCCACGTGAACCGGGCGAATTTCTTGAGGAGTTGGACTATGGGTTGGGTTTGTTAAGCCAGTTTGGGTAGGAAGTGGGAAATGGCTGTAAGGTGGCCTATGAGGCGTTAGACTTCTTTGATGGTAGTGGGACTGCGCATTTCGATAATTGCCTTGCACTTTTCGGGATTGGCTTCTATACCACGCTGAGTTAACATAAATCCGAGAAATTTACCGCGGTTGACGCCGAACACACACTTGTCAGGGTTGAGGCGAAGGTTGTATTGGCGTAACGCGGAGAAGACCGCTGAGAGGTCTTGGGCATGCTGGTGGTGACTTGGAGACTTGACAACCATGTCGTCAACGTATACTTCGACACATTGTCTCATTAGATGGCTGAAAACTTTGTCCATCAGCCGCTGGTAGGTTGCTCCAACGTTCTTAAAACCAAAGGGCATAACTTTGTAAAAGTAGTTGGCGTCATCCGTGATAATGGCGGTCTTGTTCATATCAGATGCGGCCATATGGATTTGGTTGTATCCGGAATATGCATCCAAAAATCTAAGTACTTTATTCCCTATCGCGCCGTCAACTAGTCGGTCGATATTGGGTAAGGGGTAGGCATCTCGAGGACAGGCCTTGTTTATATATGTGTAGTCTACGCACATCCGCCATTTACCATTGGCTTTCTTCTACTTCATCAACAACCTAATTAATTGAATTATGTAAATTATGTAAATTTATGTCTCTTCGTAATTAACTAAATTCTGTTTTACGATTATCAGATTATCAGGAGGATTTATCCTTTTGTTATCCCTTACAAAATCGCCATTAAACTTTCAATCAACTTTAAACCAAAATTCAAAAATCAGGATTCAAATTGAAAGGAATGCAATCTTGACAAGTTTTGGTTAAAAAATATGAGTGTTGCAACTATGTACACACACTCGTAAAAGGAGAAGAAAAGCAAGAAAAGAACAACATGTTACAACAATGGTGATAAAACCATAATCTTTGAATATCTTGTAAGAAAAAAATGCATTTGCTATCAAACACACATACAAACATAAGGGTAAGATAACATAAAAACCAACCAACAACAATTTTAAAACACATCAAATACTCATGCATCATTCCTTCTACAATGAAAATCAACTAATTCAAGCACACAGTATAACACTCACTTATACTAAACCAAACACCAGTTGATAAAGCTACCTGCCTAAAGGGACTCAGTCGTCCTCCAAGCAAAGCAATATAAGAAACTTTGTAAACATAACAAGGCCTTGGCTTATAAAACTACTTGCCTAGAGGGATTTAGCCATCCCTTAATCTAAACACTTTATAGCTTAAGCATCGACACATCAAACAATAGTTCATAGAGTTACCTGTCTAGTAGGATTCAATCATCCTCTGAACTAACCACACTAAGAACCTAAGCATTCACACATCAAACACACTCAAACAAATTCATAGAGCTATCTGCCCAAAGAGATTTAGTCGTCTTCTAAACTAACCATTTTAAGAACTCTCCACTCAACCGAGCTACCTATTAAGGGGATTGATAACGTTGTCATTGACACGATCAAATTGATACTACTTATCTATAACAACTTTATTCTTGTTAAGAAAGTAGTCAACAAAATAGAAATGGTGAAGTAATCCAAAGTCGTCTCCCAACAAACACAGAAATGATTTCTAACAAATTAGTTCTTATAAAAACTATACAAAAAGGGTTAGTCAAATAATAAAAGTAATTGAATATTGATTTAATAAATATATGAATTACATTAAATATAACGATTAATTGTTAAAACTTGGATTTGAATTTTTAGACAAATGTGATAAGAGTAATTGTTTGGTTCTTGAATATTTGAATTGACCTTTCATCTTCTTAATTTTCATTTTTCATCTTTACTTTCATTTTTAATTTGATTCACTTTCTATTTTACATTTTTCAATTCTAAACCTCAAATTTAATTTGTACAAGAAGAATATTAAAGATCGAACATAACTAATATATATCCTTTTAATAATCAATTTTTGGTTGTGTTCTATATTAGAAATTTTTTTAGAGAAAATTTAATTCTTTTATTTCAAGAGCAAAATTGAATATCAATGATGTAGCTTGTTCACTACAAAAAAAAAGCTAAATTGCGGAGGTTTTAATTTTGTTTAGCGGGGGTTTTTACCCTCCACAAAATAATTTGCAGGGGTTTTTCAAACCTCCACAGTTAGGTTCCCCACAAGTTTTTTGTGGAGGTTTTCTATAACCCCTGGTACCAGGTTTATATTGTGGAAGTTTTTTAATGGAGGGTTATAACCTCTCCTATTCATGACTATTATTTTATGGAGGTTTAAAACCTCCTCTATTTCCATAAACCTATTTGATTCCAAAATTTCTATTTTTCATTTTTTACCCTCCTCAATTTGAGGATTATACTGTAAATTTTTTTTAACCTGTTCCGTTTGTATTATTTAATTTGTGAATTTATTACTGTATTTTTCTTGCATTATTCAAATCTCATAAAAAAACAATATTTTGTTTGTAATTAGAAAACAACATGAACTTTTTGAAATTTAAATGATATAAGAACTTGGATCCCGGATACCTACTCCCTTTCCTTTACTTTGTTCAATGAAAAATTGCAGTAAATACTTCCACATTTTTCTCCTTTATCATAATAACATAATATATGGTAAAAAGAAAGATAATTAGACAAAGAAATTTGCTCAAAATGTTTACAACCTAAAACAAACACAAGGTGCAAAACATTTAAAACAATAAAAAAGGACAACCAAGTCAAGGGGTCATTCACATAAAAAAATTATCATCTTTACCAAAACAATTTACTTAACAAGTCCAAGTTAGTCAATATTCATGATTGTGAAAATCGTGGTTTACCTCATAAGATAACAAGTTTACTGATCTCTATATTTTAGAGAATCTAATAAAAATAAGAGGGATAAAAAATTCAATTAATAAAAAAAGGTAAAGATAATTATATAAAAGTTTGATCACAACAAAGATACAGGATACTGTTAAAATGTACTTACTAAATCCTTGACAACAATTCAGCAGTTTTCTTAATTTCATTTTCTAGAGTCTCAGAAAATAGAGTAGCCCATAAGGCAAGAATATCAAAAACATCCTCTTCAAGCTCCTGCATGCAACCAAAAAGTCCATGGCATCAGAATTTAGTTTAAATCAATTATGAGGCTTATCCTAGGTACATAATTTTCAGATTTCATATTAAAAGAGTCTTTTGAAAACATGTAAAATTTCGTGTTATAAATTTTCAAAACGTCAGAAAGCTAAGGAAAATCACATGAACTTCATATTACTAATTATTCTGAAGGAAGTAACTAAGACAAGCTCCATGGAAGTCCTGATTATTTAGACAAATGAATTTCATACATCTACCTTACTTTTATTTACAAAGCATTACAAATGGTTCTAGATACAAAGTATGGGAGATTAGTGCAATTTTCTATCAAGAACCCATAACTGAAATTTATGCTACTACCAGTTAATAAAAAAAGATTACCACCAACCAGCTAGTAAAACATCAAATGTCCAAACTTTTCATCTAACCAAACCAATCCAAACCAACATAACTGTCCCAAGAATTAGCAATATTTGAAATTATTTGAAGAAGTAACTGAAAGGCCAATGCCCAATGCATAATGACAAAGAATTGAATACAGATTACAGAATATGCTCTAAAGGGAAATTTAGGATGTTAGTTGAGATTAGGTGATGAGTCAATTCACAGTCTGCGGAGTCTGCAGAGTCCACCACCAATACAGAAACTATGTTAGGCAACCTATTTAAGAAGCAATTTTAATTTGCTCCAAAAGGTTTCCACCATCATTAGTATAGAATTCAGCTTTATATAGTACAACCTATGATCAGAAAAAAATAATCATACTAACAAATATCACCACCAGTTAACAGTAATTAACTAAAGCTAGTGTGGCATCTTAATTATGAAATCCCTCTCTTTTCACTATATTTTAGCAGAGCCCCATTTTGGTGTAGTTTGCTTCCATCATTATTTTAATGTTAGTTCCACCAAACATGTTTTGGATCATTCACTCTTTCCCTTGTGTTTCTCTCTAGTACTTACCAATAACAAATCACCTCTAAAAACAAGGCCACAAGTGTCCTGTTACAACTAATCTAATTTTTACATCACACTTTTGAATCTTTTCTTTCACCAATTCTTTCTCCTTTCCAACTTTTCTCAACATCATAAAATACAATTTTTTAGTGCTTTAAAACATCCAAAAGCTCAAACATCTAAATTATTAATTTCAAGTTTATTATAAGGTATAGAAAATTGACCCTAGGAATGTCTAATTTATAAAACTAGTTAGTCTTACGTGTTCATAAAACTAGTTAGTCTTACGTGTTCTTAGTTTTACGTGTTCTTAGTTATATATATATATTAGCCGAGTACATATTTCCTAACCTGATGTTGCAACCTCCACAATAACTTACGTCCCCCAACCCTGTAATTTTTAAACAACCTTGAACTTAGATCCTTAAACTTAACTTTTTTAATACTTTCTGCTATCAGTGTTCAACTAACTTTGTTAATTTTAGATGTTTTAATACTGTCACTAATTTCAGTTTGATAATCTAAAGTTGTCAGCACTAAAATTGTTTCACCAAGCCCAAAACATGTGTCAGAAACATCTTCACTTTTTTAATTTCGGTTAACAACTCTAAAACCAACTTTGGTTGTTAGGCAACTATTAGAAGAAGTTATAATCAACAATTTTCTTGTAGTGGAAATGGGCATGCTATAAAATCTTAAAGAACTTTCAATAGAAGGGCAAATGAACAAGAAAAGAGATGTTAGGGACCAACCATCCATGATATGGAACAAGAACTGAGGAATGCCAGATGTGTCCCACCAGGTTGTTTAGCAAAGAGCTGTTTTTGACACTATATAGGCACCTAGATACCTAGGCCACCCTTTACTCTCTAATGAACCTTCTTTGAAATCACTTAGAAACTTCTTCACTATTTCATCCACTTTCTCTTCTGTTAGGTTATCAACATCACTCAACACTCCTCTTGCCCATGATTCCTTAGGGAAACTCTGAATTTGACATGATTAAACAACAAGACCTTAAGAAAATTAAAGGAAACGAGATGCAATAATAAACTAATATCTGTTATAGGAAAGTTTTGAATAAACTCAAGGTTAGATTGCATAACATATGGATTGGCTATTAATTAAGTATTCAAAAGAGAGGAAGTTATTGGCACAATTAGATGGAGTTTATCCAAAAAAATAGGAAAAGAATTTATTGGCACAAGAAATTGGTGCCTACCTCTAACTGCCCAATAAAGGACGATAGATTCACAATTGTTGGTGAATCAGATAATTGGAGGAGGGGCATGAGTGATTCTACAGTTATTTTAGTGCCATAGTAATTTATTTGCAAGCATTCTTTAGCTAACTCGTATGTTTGAGTCACTGTCTTTGTTTCTTGCTCATCTGGTACCACCTAAAAACATGGTAATTCAGTTTCTGTTTACAAATCTTCTAATAACACATAACTACTCAAGTTCTTCATACATCCAAAAGATCTATTGAACGTTTTGATAATAACAAGAAAAAAGGACCACTCAATAACATTCCAAAAGAAGAGCCAATTCCAAAAAACTTAACTATTGTGAAAATGCTTTCATAATTCCTTAACTGTGTTGGGCTTAACAACAAATGCAAGTTCATGATATGAGAATTTCACAAGCCTTTATAAGCTCTGCTTTTACTATTTCAATATTTGACATGGGATGGGATCTAGAATTTCAAATGGTCATGAAAAGTTTCAAACTTTAGGCCCCTTTTAGACAACTTTCCATATCTATTAATTAGATTTCACAACACGAGTAGAGTCTTACCCCACGATTCAGGATTACTGTACTGATTAAATCACTGTCTTAATTACAACTCCACCAATTCCTGCATTGTTAACCTGCATGGAACAACATTTCATACTAAAATATGCTAATACAAAATTTACTAGATGTGAAAAACTGATTCCCTTCAAACCATTAAAAGAAATTATCCTAACTATGAGTAGATGTAAAAGGAATCTGTCAAATTGATTCAATGGCAACGGAAGCTTACTTAATACCAAATATTAACAAAAATAGAAAGAGCATAATCATCCCTTTGCCAAATGAAGAAAAGTAAAATAAAGGAGATATATAAAATGCTCAATCTCTTTTTAACCCCAGGTGGTTGGTTCCAGTATCCTAAAACTATAGTGGATGGAGATGACACCAAAATATGCAGAATTTGGCAAAGTGTCAGTTAAAACATATGTGTATTCCTTTGGGGTGGTTCTACTACAGCTAATAACAGGAATGAGACCTATAGATAAAAGACTTGGAGAAAGAACTCTTGTGGGATGGTAACAATCTAAAGCCTATGAAATTTCAACTTAAGTATATTAATTCTTTAGTACAACCTCAACTCATCAAGGCATCTACATGATTCAAATAAATTAGTCACTCTGTGCCCACTCAAATATTGTTTCTTTCCTCCAAAGTCATTATAGTTATTATCTATGCACATAATTCGTAGATAATGGACAATAGGCTTAAAGCCAAATTTTGTCTCCACCCAGTGAAGCAATGGATCCCACTTGACGATCTGCAAAAATGGAATTCAAATACATACATATAACCAAAAAAAAAATAACGACACTTCTTGATATAAATAACTAAATTTTTTTATACAACATTCACCATAACAAAGTTCAAGAATATAATACCAGAAAGTTGAACCAATCCCAACACCAGAATCCAATACCTTAGATGGGGAGAAACCGGGAAGCCTTCTACAATCCTAAAAAAGAAATTTTGAAATAATTAAAGCTTATTAAACTTTAAACTTTCCAACAGTAAACCCTTGGCTATATAAGATATAATCATAATTAAAGATATAATCATAATTAAAGAAAGTAGTAAATCTTGAAATATTAGAAAATATTGAAAGTAATCCTAAAAGATAATCCAACATATTCCAGATTACTATAAGATATAAACAGAATATTGTTTGGAATTTTAATATATTATAACATCTCCTTAAGTAAAGCTTATTAAACTTTAAACTTTTCAACAGTAAAACCTTTACATACGAGTTTAAAAGTATATACCATCCTACTATCTAATATAATATGGTAGCAGCTGTAGTGGTTTTTTCTCTATTAAAATACATGCAAAAATATAGTTTAAATATGGATAGTATAAAGTATTGGGTCATTGAAAGATCATGAATGATTCTCCGTAGGTTACATGTCTCTTTCTTAATGCTTAATTGCATCATTATTTACATGACATGACTTTTAAGTTATAGGAAAAAAGACTTTTACCTTCAATGCATGTAGTTGTTTATAAATATCACATCCTGAAATGAATTGAATTAGGAGAATGTGTCTCTCCAGAAGAGGAAGGGTGGAGAAACTAACATACTAGAGCAAGAAAAAAAATACTAGATAAGGCAACCGTGTCTTTAGTAGAAAGTAGAAGGTGGAATAACACCAGTGTTGGTAGTAGTGAAATTTGTTGTTCTAGAATCCTTTTCCCAACCTTCACTTTCCAAAATGGCCCTCCAAGTTGCACCATACAAATCACATAACAAATAGATATTGAGTTAGCATGATATCTATAACATAGTTGAATAATAGTGTAAAATAGTGTTGTTCTTTAGACTATTATTATAAACTCACCAAGACAACAGAATTACGAGAAGCAATGGGCAAGATATCAGCACATGAGACAACACCTTATTCACACTTAAGAAATTACAGGAACAATTCTTACTATTATTCACAAACCAAACTTACAACTTCAAAGTGATTCAATTAACTTTTAAATATACATTTGAAATAGCTATGTGTATGTCCATGATTATCAAAGCATGAACTTTTTCCATCAATGATTGCATACATCAATGTCCAAAATTATGAGTTTGGATGTTTTGCTACTTCAAAATTGTACTGATAAATACATTACAATAAACTTTAATGATTCAACCAATAATAAATATCGATAAAGACACTTAAATAAATGCTTTGAATGCAAGTTTTTCCTACCAGTTATTCTGAAAAACACTCTTATTAGATATACTATCACAAGAAACATTACACCCTTTAGGTATGCCATGGAGTAAAACCAAACCTTTTTTAGTCAAACTGCTCATGCACTTATTCAAGTAAAATTCTATTACACCAATTCCAGAGACCATAAACACTTTAACAAATCACTATATACCCTTCCACATACACGCAGTGAATTCAATGCAGTGAATTGAGTTAACACATTTAACACATTTTCATAGACAGATTACAAATTGGGTTAAACTAAACCTTTAAAGACAATGCAGTGAATTCAATCTATAAACATTAGAAGCACATTAGCTAAAACTTCTTTTGATCAAGTGAGCTAATAAGTTAATCAAACTAACGATTATAAATTCTTAAAAAGGGACAATTAATAGTATTTACCCTAGCCTTTTGAAGAGGAATGCAAGTTAACAGAGTCTTAGTAAGGATAAGAGTAGTCACATAGTACTTGCTACCAATTGTTATAATTCAAAACTTCACTGTTCTAAATTTAGCATTATTAAATATCATAATCATCTTCCAATCATATCAAAGCAATTTTCTAAATACAACGAACAAAGGGGAGATTTTTGTATTGAACAAAAAGCGTTGTGAAGATGAATACCTTGGGAAACAATTTTTCCAAAACCTGCAGAGCACTTGTATTCCAACCAGTATATTGTCGATTGAATATATCAGCTTGTGTCATTCCAATGTAAGAAGATGATTGTTAAACTGATGAATGTTCAAGTAGAAGTGATTTTTTTCTTCCAAAACAAAGCACACCCAAAAGACAACAATAACTTCTCCGATAGCAAAAAATTTATAAAAAATTAGGGTTAAAAAATGCTCTAAACATCTCTCTGCATATCAAAGAGGGTTAAAAAATTAGGGTCAAACCCACACTCACTAAGAGACGATCACTGAGAGACGAGCAACGACCAACGAGCACTGATCGATGACGGAGAGGACAAGCACTGGTGGACGAGCGAGGACGAAGATAAACGCCGGTTTGATGGATCAAAATTGAACTTCCAGAACGAGCTTTCAGAACGCCAATTTGAAGACGGAGCTTTCTGAACAAAAACGAAAATGCTAATGTTTGAAAATTTGGGAAAAAATGCATGAGGAGAGTGAGTGTAAAACCTTGGACAGAGATGAGAAGATGAACGCTGGTTTGATGAATCCAAATCGAGCTTGATGGAGCATTCTGAAGAAAAACGAAAATGTGGGTTTGGAAATGTGTGGAAAACCCTTGAGAGCGAGAATGTAAAACTCTAGAGGGAAAGGTTACAAAATTAGGGGAGTTAAAGGTGTAGAAATTTACGGAGGTCATAAAACTCTTCAAAAAACAATTAAAATCTCCACTAATCTTAACACTTTGACAACTTAATACAACCATTTTAAATATTATTATTTTGTGGAGGATTTTTATAACCTCCATAAATTAACTCCCACTAAATAGTAATTTTTTTGTAGTGTTTCCATTTCCTTTTTGTTTTGAATCAATCCATCATCTTCTTCTCTTGAGCTTTGTGAAAGGAACCTTCACATCTAGATAGCTTGCTATCTTAATGTCCAATGGGGATTTCATTTACCTTTCTTAATCAACTCACACCATATTCAATAATCTTAAAAGAAAACAAGATAATCCTTCATCATTTGGTATCTAGAGCTTTGGTTGTCCTTGTATATGGTGTTTTCATGTTCTAACCTTGTCTTGTGTAGCTATCTTTGAATGATCCACATAAAAACAGTGCTGGCAGCAACGTGTGCGTTTTTGAAAAAAATACTGCAGCTAGCTCAGTGGTCCAAAAGTAATGTTCTTTATATCAAAAGAAAGCTCAGTGAGTCTAGTTTCCAAAAAAAAAAAAGAATTAATGCATTTGGAGTTCTGTGGAGAGAGTTATGATCAAATGAGTGAGCAAAGGTCAGAGCTGCCGAGAATACGAAAAACAACGTTTTC
>Ga0214545_1006203_pt1 | contig 20970 bp, 14 predicted proteins | sample CNSS4metaG_FD_160064 | JGI IMG/M metagenome (GOLD analysis project Ga0214545, IMG submission 160064) | Root nodule microbial communities from cowpea collected in UCLA plant growth center, Los Angeles, California, USA - CNSS4 | ecosystem: Host-associated > Plants > Roots > Nodule | place: USA...
CCTATTAATATAATATCACGCATATTTAAAATTTTTTTACCTGATTCAATAATACATGCATTTTGTAATATAATGAGAATATATATATATATATATATATAAATATATATATATATATATGAGTTTGAAAAAAAAAAATCTCACTGTGATACCAAATTTAGAGTTCTAAAATATAACAACTCAATTTCAATCTTCTCCCTAAATTAAAACCTAATTAACCCTTTCAGAGAAGAGACAGAACAGAAGCTTCCCTTCATTCAAACGATACTCACTCTCACTCACTCCGTAACCCCGCGAAAATTGTTTACGGTTTAAGATTTTCAGCAGAAGAAACCCTAATTCCCCAAATTCACGCGGTGGACATGCTTCAATCACTGTACGTTTCCAATTCGATCAATCAATGGGTGCGATGACCACCAACCGCAAGCGTACCGAAGAATGCATGAACGTGAACCTCACCAATTCAGATTCCTCCCGTAAACGCTCCAAATTATCTACCAAACCCGCTCCTTCCGCCACCAGTGCCGTCGCGCGACTCTCCCGGTATCCGCAGGTTTCCGCGCCGTTGGCGAGGGAGGTTCACGCGCCGTGTCGGCCGACAAAATTTCCACTCGCTGCTAGGGTTAGCATTCGCGTCGGCGATGCCATGGGGAACGCTCTGATCACTAAGTTCGAGAAGGCGAAGCGTTCGACGTTGGAGAAGTGTAGGTCTGTAGTGGAGAAGGGGAAGGAGGTGATTGTAGTGGACGCGGAGAGTGATGAGCCTTGTGCGGATTCGAGTGTGGAAGAGCCGCATGGTGACGGTGACAAGTTTAGGGTTCAGCAGCAGTCGCAGTCGACGTTATCATTTGATTCGGAGCTGAGGAATGCGGAATTGAAGGTAGCGAGTAGAGGGAAGTTGTGGGGTTCTGAGACGCAGCTTGATGTTGAAAGTGTTCATGCGTATAAGAAGTTGCTTGAGGATGTTGGGAGGAGAAATGGCACATTTCAGAGGCTGAATTTTGAGATTGACCTGAATGAGAAGCGCAGGGACCATTTTAATTTGTTGAGACCGAAGAAGGAATTGGATGAGGTGATTATGATTACTTATTTGGCATTTAGCAATCAATCATCTTTTGTGGGGTGTGTTTTGTTTATGGAAATGGTTAATTTTTATTTCCGAATGAATAAGAACGGGGTCCTTGTTTGTATTTTGTTTCTGGTTGACAGATTTTTTTTTTGGTTGTTTTCTCCATTTTTAGTATGAATTTTGGAAAATTGAAGAACGTAAAGTGTGACAACTGGTTGCAGTTATTAGTGGAAATGGAAAATTGAAACCTAATACGGAAGTTACTTTAAGTATTAGTACTAATGTGTAAGTTGAGTTGGTCTGGTTGGTTGAGGAATGAGAGGCAGGATACATGTTAGTGTCAATTTACCCTGTGTGTTGCTATGATTTACAGGAATCAGAAGCGCTGCAAGAACCATTTGTTGCTCTTAGTAGTGAGGAAGAAGATGAGGTTGAGCGTGCCTTCTCTGCCAACCGGTATGAATTTATGATTTGGCTATATGTGGGAGGTTGAGTATAATCTGTAATGTATTCATTGCTTTTGCAGTTGGACAATCTTGGTTACCCATGAGCATTCTAATATCGAGATTACTGGAGAAAAGTTTCAATGCCTTAGGTCAACTGGATGGTTAAATGATGAGGTAAATTTGTTTGCTTTATTATTTGTTTATCCCTTTGTTGAGTTGCTGAAGTAGAGAAGAATTTGGTATCTAACTGTATCATGATTTGAAATTTTGGTACCATGAAACTCAGTGATAGATCATGTACCTTTATTGTGCAGGTGATAAATTTGTATTTAGCTTTGCTGAAGGAGAGGGAACAAAGACAGTCACATAAATTTCTGAAATGTCATTTTTTCAATACCTTTTTCTACAAAAGGGTAGGATAATTCTTCACGTGATTATTTAGTGTTGTTGAGGTAGAAAATCAATTCTGCTTTCATATGATTGATTACCATACCATTACTAAGGCGAGGGGGGCATTTCCCTCCTTTTGAAGCATTGGTTACTGTTGACCTAGAAACTATTAACATTTGAATCTTGTTTCAAACTAGAAATTTTTATGTTTGTATACCATTAGTTGATTGATACTCCAAAACTTATATATTGTGCTATATACAAACATGTTTACATGTGTGCGTAGATGTGAAGAAAAAGCTAGCCTGCAGATATTCATTATTGCATAGTTTGGCCTTTCCTTACTTACATATGTTTGAAAAGCGTAACCATACCAACCAGTTTAATTGACAAACTGATCCATGGACAAAGGCAGCCAGAAAATGTGCTCCATTTCGATATATCTGGTCTTATGTTCTACTCACATGTTTAAATGGTAAATGACGCTGTTGTCGTTTCTCTTTGATGCCAACTGTCTGACCTCGACCTCCCAAGTGTGCTTGTGGCCAACTCTAGTGGAGTTTACAGCTAACTTGCACACTGTGGAACTGTGCTCTCTCTCTGTTCTTTCTTTCGTATACTTTTATATTACTTGTATGTGAAAAGGCACTTTTGAGATTCAAACTTTTGGCCATTGCTACCAAGGTGCAACTTTATCAATATATAGTGCTCCTGATTGACAATTTCTTTATGTTTGGCACTCACTCATTAATATTATAATGAACCAAAGCACAGGTGAAAAAAGTAGATTGTCTTAATATGATATGCATTTTATTATATTTGTAATTTAGTCATATTGACCAGACACTGATGTTTATTATTTTGAATGTTATTGCAGTTAATAAGTGGCCCAAATGGTTATGATTTCAAATCTGTCAGAAGATGGACAAGCCAACGGAAATTGGGATACAGTTTACTTGAATGTGATAAAGTAATTATGTTGGAACTAATTGTTTTTGCTTCTAGCAATTTTGATTGTTTTTTTGTATTGAACTTTCACCTGCTTTATTGTTACTACCAGATATTTGTACCTATCCATCAAGAGATACATTGGTGCTTGGCAGTCATCAATAATAAAGATAAGAAATTGCAGTATCTTGACTCAATGAAAGGAGAGGATAGTTCTGTGCTAGAAAAGCTGGTAATTTTTTTTTTTCAAGTAATTTAATTGTAAATTCCATATTCCAAGATCTGTTATGCTAATTTTGACCAAAGTAGGAACTATTTTTTATTTTCTTATTTAATAATTTTTCATGAAAACCCAAACTTGTGGTTTGTTTTGTTTATTTTATTTTTGTCCTTTTACTGTGCTTTTTTGCAATGTGAGGTGTTTTGGAGCTAGAGTGATTTGATTGAACCCTATCGATATCAATAAAGTGTGTGATTTGATTAAGTTCTCAATCAAGGTTTGATGAGGAAGACATATTTAAATTATATCAATAGATTTGAAATTCCATTCCTAGTCCAGTTTAGAAGTGTGTATGTGGCATATGAATTTAAACATTTAGGTAATTGATTTATAATTGTATACACTGTAGATATAAATCTATTTCCAAAGGATGCCGCATAGACATTCAATATACTATAAGTAACAAATTTAATTATGTGACATGAAAACTGTCTTTTTTCCCGCATTGTCAATTTATCTTGTTGATTTTTAAATTTTTAACACGCTGCTTTGGTCAGGTACAGGCTTTTGTCTAGCCTTTGGTGCCTTACACTTAAAACACCAGAGGTAGCCATTGTAGCAAGAGCTGTCTTTAGTTTAAGTTTTAGTGACAATGTTTTGATATTTGATATTTATGTCTTTACTTTGTAAGAACTGAGGAAAAACGTTAGTTTATATGACAATTGGCTGTTGTTAAGTTCACTTATTATTTTTCATTGATGTCTGTCAGGCTAAATATTTTGCGGATGAAGTAAAGGACAAGAATGGAAAAGATATCGGTGTAAATACCTGGAAAAAAGAATTTGTGAAAGACCTTCCTGTTCAGAAAAATGGGTTTGTATTCTGATCGCAAATCACTCTATGGGATCATTTAGTTTATTGAATTTCCCCCCAGATTTTCAAAACATATGTATGCAGTGAATTGTAGGCCTTGACACATTTTTGAAAATAAGAAACCCACAAGTATGCCATCTTTCACAGATAAAGAGCCTAATAGAATTTTGTGATCAAAGTACCTTGAGCATATCAATTTATCTCTTTTATTGTGGAGATACTACAGCAAATGTGCATACGAAAAAGGTAATAGACTAATAAGAGGGACAAAAGTTTCTTCATTAAATGATTAATAAAATTAAGTGAAATATATTGGCTTTAAGCCTATTCATCAGGGCCTTATTTCATGGAAGTTTAAGTCTTATGTTCCTCTAAAAGGTCAATCATTGGTGTTAGTTACTAATCAGTCGTCAATAGTATGGAAATGCTGTAGAGTGTTCTTTTATTAGGGCAATTGATTAATTTAGGAAAGTGAAACTCGATCTTAATATGGTTTCGGTGGACAAGTTTTCGGCATTTTTGAGATATTTTCTATGTGTACTTCTGCGGATGAACTTCTCTAATTAGAATTTCAAAGGAACGACGATGTCGCATTTTGACATTAACAGTTTTCCATTTTTATTCTTATTTTTCTTCTTTGCCTCTGCATGCCCCAAGTATCTGTTGCAACTATGAACGGTTCAAGCTAGCATAAGTTTTTGGTGAATGCTTTTTGAACACTTTTTGTTTCGTATCTAAACAGGTGTGATTGTGGGGTGTTTATGATCAAATATGTGGACTTTTATAGCAGGGGCCTGGAGCTGTATTTTGACCAGGTAGGACATGGAGCGTTTCATTTATAACAGGATAAGAGTTTTTATTTTCCATATATTTTGTCAAATTTAAACATTTATAACTCGTGTTTATTAAGAAACGGAAATTATTTGCTTTAAATCTCTCCAAATCAATAACCTAGTAGCCACAGACTTGTGTTATGTATTTGCTTTAATTAATTGCCTGAAATATTTTAAATTTGTTAAAATTGGTGATATTTGCATATGGTGCATGGCATGAAAAAATCCTACTCTGACAGTACCGTACCCAGACATGTTTGATTCAAACTTAAATTTCAAGAAAGAATAGTTTTTTTTTTCAAAGATAAGTAAAGATGCTTATTTCTTCAAATATTTAAACCCAACCTGCATCAAAAGTTCAATGATGCTTATTTCGTGCCTCATGAGATGGCGTGTAAAGTTTTGTATAGCTTAGTGACATTTTTATCTTTCAGATATCATAATTGTACAATTATAATTATTCAGATTTCCATTGTGTCAACTGGGTCCCCTAGTTACCGCAGTGTGTTTAACCCCTCTGATTCTAATTGCGTTAATTGGTTCCCTTGAGTATCAATATTATGTGACTTTACTTCTCAGAAAATTCCAACTGAATTTTGATATTTGAAAGACCCAATTGATTCATTATTAGATCCTAAAGAACTAAGATTGTTTGAGATATATGGAAGATCCTGCTGATACAATTGGATTTTGAATAACTAAAATTGTTTGAGAAGTGAAATACTCTTTTTCATTTGTAGGTAAACATGCCTTACTTCCGGCGTAGAACAGCTAAGGAGATATTGAGATTGAAAGCTGAATAACTGGGGCAACAGTCCAATACATAGTCGCCAAATTTTTGTGTGAAAGGTATGTATTTCAAAGGTCGTTACATTATTCTCTAATAGGGCATCTTTTGAGGAATGATGTCTTAGTAGTGACCTTTATAGAGTTGAAGAATGTTTTAGATTGAAAACTGAAATGATTATACATGTATTGGTTATTGAGTTTGTTTGGATACAAGTTGTGTGTAGTGTAAAGTGCAGTAGGTTGTATATTGCTGCTATACAGAGTGGATTATAAAATGAGGCATAAATAGTTTTATGGTTAAGGTGTCATTTCTTCCTCCCTAGTCCCATTCTTTCTACTCTCTTTCATCAATGGGACATTTTGTTCCTCATGTAGTTATTATCTCATACTCTTCTTTTGTATTATATCAGTAGTGCAGCTTTGCATTGTTGCTTTTATGTATAACAAAGCTTTACTATTCACACAACTATTTCTTAATTGTCTTATGTTGTACAAATTATAGACATGCTCAATGAAGGATAAAATCAACAATGAGAGGCAGAATTCTCCCGTTAAATCCTAACTGAACTGAAGCAACCCTTTGCGAGTTTATCCATGCAATCGATAACTTTTGTTCTTTCTCAGGATACCACAATGTTTTACTAGACTTTTTACCTTTTCTTTAGTAATTTAGATCTTAAGGCATTATTCTTATATTATTTAATGTGGATATTTTAGGACTGTATAATATTTATTTTGGATTGCAAAATTTGGAAACGCAATACGAATTGATCCAAAAATTTATTATATCTTAGGTTTATGAATTGTTATCGAATTACGTAATTTATAATATTTTTAGATTTCATAAATATATTTTACACTGCAGTCCAAAACATGTGTCCAATCTGAAAATCTAAAGCATGAATATTTTTAATTTTTTCAACAATCCATTAGAAGTAGAAGAAACCATAGGGCGCTTCTTCCATTACCTTCTCATAGGTTAGGTAAAAAGACTATTTTGTCCTTTTTCTCTCCAAGAAATAGACCATCAACCCAAGAATTGAATCTTATCCTGTATGGGATAGAAGGACCTCTGACCACTAAGTCAACCAAGGGGAAGGGGAATTCGTGACACAATGATGCTCATCGCAAATGATCATATATTATTTTTGTATTTCAGATTCTACAATCGAAAATGCAATTTTTTTTTGTTTTTTACATTTTCTTAAGTTATAATAATGATAAGATCGCTACAAAACTTTTTCAAAAGCTTACTAACCCTAAAAGGAATAAAATGGAGAAATGCATTCAATTTAGACACGAGAGAATACGTTCTGTTTTGATGTCATTGCCCAAAATGTTCCAAGATTGAACTAGAATCCGTAGTCATGATACGGATTCACCAATAAAAATAAACGAAAACACATACATAGACGAATTCTCGACTAAGTAACCTTTAGGAGAGGCTTTTATTTCAAGTCTCTTCTATGCGAATTGTTACTTGTACATTAGTGCATCCCGTGAGCTTGAAAATGAATACATTAGAAAAATTCCGGATGGCTAGAAAGAAAGAAATATTAAAACCTATTAATTTTGAATCTGCATATATCAAATTCTATTTTTATTTTTTTGCCCTCAAACTAAAATTTAGGGGCATACAACCTTTTTTGTGTTTTTTATAACAACGGCGCAGATAACCCTACATAGATTACACCAAATTTGCAAAGGCATGAGGTGGCCCAAAAGTCACACGACTCACACAAGGGCATATACATTTAAGTAAATTCAATTAGAGCATATTCACCAAAAGATTTGCTTATATCAGACAAAACCTTTCAACTATTTTGCTAACAAGCAGGAGAATAGAGATGAAGTTGAACAAGAGAAAGCGAGAAATCCCTTACTGACGCGGTACTCTTTTTCTACTTAGAATCTCCTGCTCTTTTAGTCGATGTTGGAATCTTGCGAGACGAGCTTGAAGACCCACCAGACCCGCTGCTTTGCGAGAAAGCACAAAACTCAATTGGGTAACATAGTTGTCAATAAGGCTTCCCGGTTGGTCCACTTCTGCCAGGAGTTTCATTTCCTACAAATCAAAACATGACCACAAAATGATAAATTGTCAACAAGTCACCTACCTAAAATTTAAATTTTTTACCAATTTTCCTTTTTACTATTTTATAAATTTTACAAGTGAAAAAAGTAAAACATACTTTGTTCATGTCAAGGCACTATAATTTTCCTTTTACTATTCTATAGATTAACTTGAAAAAAACTGAAAAAGCATAGAAATACATGTCAAGGTGGCACTAGCTTCTACTTTGTCTTACGAAACAAAAACTTAACTTTTACAGTTAAATGATAAATTCAATTAGAAATTGAATTCCAAAACTTAAAATAACCTCTACAAAAAACATGTAATAACTCACTTCTCGAACAATCTCCATTGTATCCTCAATTTCCTTCCTATGAGCAGCAATGAGTGCTTCTTCCTCCTGAAAAAATACAATAAAGAATTAAACAGACACCATAAACAAGTTTATATAACAGAAGCTTTATTGCACAAGTTCAGTTATATGGATAGAACAAAACAAGCACAAAGAAGTTCATTATTCAACTAAAATTTGGTAAAGAATGAGCAATTCCATATATCTGACAAACCTCAAGTACTGCATTGATATTCCCGTTAGGAGAAGATTCTCCTTCATAAGGCCTGGATCCAGTGGTAATATTGTTATAGTTCCCTGTGCTCGGCTGCTTGGAGCTTGTAGAGAACATATCAGAGTTACTGGCAACCCTTTTCATCAAGTTTGCTGACCTTTCAGATTTTTCATCCTTAGACACATTATTCCCTGTGCTCTGCTGTTTGGAGCTTGTAGTGAGAAGATCAGAACCGCTGGAATCCCTTTTTATCCAGTTTGAAGGCCTATCAGACTTTTCATCCTTAGGCCCAATGTTATAGTTCCCCGTGCTCTGCTGCTTGGAACTTGTATTAGAGGGATCAGAACCATTGGCATCCCTTTTCATCCAATTTGCGGGCCTTTCAGTTTTTTCATCCTTAGACCCTTTTCTGCGTGGCGGAGACACCTTTTGCAATTTTTCACCTGTATCAATTTGTGAGTAAGAGTTCATCTTTTGACTAGTAGAGTCACCATACGAGTTCTTCAGTTCAAACCTATCCCGGTCCAATGAAGCAGAAAACAAGCCTTTCTCCTCTCGCCCATTTGATAAATAATTTGAAGAAAAACTTAATGGCTGTTTGTCAACAGCAGTCGCACCAGAGCTGTACGAAGAATTTTCCCTTTCAACAAATTTCCTGCCTATGTCCGTTGTTTTCTCTTGACGTTGATGGTTAAAATCCTCTGCACCAGCACTAGCAGGAATAGATGATGTGGATGAAATCTCCTTATTAGTTTGTGGTGCAGGATTTAGGACCTGGTCTTTTCTAGGATTTCCACTTTTGGACAGACTTTTAACTCTGTTCACATTATGATAGAACAGTTAGTATAATAAAAAATGAACGTGCACAAAAAAAAAAAGGAGAGAACATGCTATGAAACATTATGTTAGAGCACATAATAAACGCATACCGATCTGCGTATCTCAAGGTATTAAGCGTGTGTTCACAAGATCCAGCACCCGGAGATATACAAGAGATCATTACAGTCTTTGAATTTCCCACAAAGGAGTCACGAAGCACTTCTGTAAGTTTACTTCCCCGAAATGGAATATGAATCTGGTCATTGTCTAAAGCACGGATGCACTCCTTCAAAGCCAACAGGCTCTTGTTGATTTCCGCTCCTTCAATCCTATAGCAGTGATAGATGAAAAATTGCAGAGTAAATTGATAGTTAATAAAATAAAACGTGCTTGATCAGAAAGAGTGGAAGGAAGCTGCAAAATATTATATTTAGCAGTTACATCAGCACAACATGCTAGAAGTACATTTGGTTTATGTTTGTAAAGTAATTCCTTAGTATCTAAAATTTTACAAATCTATCCCAGAAGGAGGCCACCTGTAGATCCAGCATCAGTGTGTTAAAATTGAAGCATTTGGGCTTCAACTGTGTAAAGCACAGACCTGTCATCTAGATATAGTAATTTGTACAACTTGACTTGGTAGGCCACAGTTTACAATATTAAATCCAGTTTGAAGTATGAAACACAACAAAGCAATGACTCAAAATTCTAAGCAGAGTCTAAGAATACATGTGTAATTTTCTTATCGGTCTCACATTTTAAGAATAATAGGGAGCTTTATATGACACTTAAATAATGAGACCCTCCCAAACTCTAAGAGTATTCTTATCAAGCAATTGATTTTTTTCAAGAGTTTAAAAATTAAGCAATTAATTTAAATGCAGAAGTACCGTGTCTGACGATCATTATCAGTAGTGTCTGCACCTCGTTCACTTCCAGCAAGATCAATGAAAGAAATTTTCCCCACAACCTTCCCACTTCTTGCCTCATTCCCATCATTGTTTCGCTTACTCTCTTTCAGTTCACTGTGTTTCTTTACAACCAGTTGTAAGATAGCATGTGACCTCGAAGACTCCTCATTGGCACCAGTGGATCCTGTACTTCTTGCAGCATTTCCCCTTTCTATGAATTCTTTGACAATTTGCACATCAGAAACTTCAAATTCTTGCAGTCCTACGATGCAAACTTGCTGCCGTCCATCTTCCCTCATACAAAGTTTCCTGTTCATATATAGTAATAAAATAAATACAGCCATTCAACAATACATTAACACTGTAAACCAAAATGCAGGGTAGAAGCACCAAGCAAGATACATAGATAAGTATATATCTATGCACCTGAAACAGAAAGATAATACATCCACATACGGGGACCACAAACATAGAAAAATGAATACATGATATAAGATAAAGTTAGATTCATACTTGATATTAGAACAGTTCTTTAGTAAATCAATTGAACCCGTAACAAAAACAGTAAAAATGTTGTCTCCTAATTAAGCCCCTAGGTATACGGGGACCAGCAATATAGAAAAATGAATACATGATATAAGATAAAGTTAGATTCATACTTAATATTAGAACAGTTCTTTAGTAAAGCAATTGAACCAACAACAAAAACAGTAAAAGTGTTGTCTCCTAATTAAGCCCCTAGGTCAACAATATATAAAGAACTTATAACAAAGGCATTCATTATAACTTCAATACCTACTTTCTGTCACTAAGAAGATCATAAAGTTTTCCGCCATATATCTCAAAATAGCTGAGCCACAATTTAAATCTCTGATTCCGGTAAATTGGCTGATGCAACCGTCGAACAAGATCTTCTGCAGCTCTGAGTGGTAAGGGTTGCATTGTGTATGTTTTGCCACTTCCTGAAAGCAAAACATTATTAGCATCACAATAAAGAAGGTGCAGTAGTTGCTTGAGGAAGCATATCAATGGAACATGAAATAAACATTCTTATATGCTAAAAACAACAAATACAGCTTTATTTAAAAATTATTTTCAGGACAAATTTCAAACACTCAATTTCAAGCATAATCACATCTATCATTGGATGCAAAATATCAACTGCATTTACAGGGCCATTAATATCTTCCCACCCTCTCAACTGTTATAATATATGAAAATGTTGACTATGTTTTGGGAGTGTCTTATATTACCCTTTAGGAATAGTTTCCATATTTCCTTAACATCTATTAGGCTTAGTTTCCTTATGTCCTTGGTTTCCTTATTTCCATGTATTTCATGATTTTTTCCTCATTTAGTTATGATGATTAGTATAAAATGGGTTAGTGCTTTAGATTTTAAGAGAATATTATCCTTTATCCGGAGTCTACTCTTCTATCAATGTCCTTACTCTATAACTGAAACTCCATGATTTCCCCATTAACAAATGAGCATTTTAAATATTGGAATTCTTAGAATTTGGCTACTACTTACTCAACCCCACTAAACAGTTTGAAAGAACTGTCCAAGTTTTATGAGGACTGCACTGATCATATCTCTGTGGAATCTAATTACCCGAGTGTTGACCCTACAATAATGGCAGATCAGATAGGCCTCAATTTAGCCATAATCAAGACATTTTGATACTACTTAGGATACACTTTGATACCATTTTTTTAGATTTTTCACTTCAGTTTTAATTTAACCAAACAAAATCAAACTCATAAGATGGGAAATTTCTAAACTTTAGAAGGACTACATTGGTCATAACTTTAGTCATAAAGTATCTCAACAATAATAATTTTTTACATGTTGAATTTAGAGGCCAAAAACACCAGCTAGGAACAACACTACACCCTCCCCCTCCCAAAAATAGACAAAGAACTGCATTCTTCCCTTGTTCACTGGATTCTCACACTGACCACCAGTAAGGAATACTATAAAGTATATAAACAAAAACTACTAAATTTAAACCCAAAAAGAAACACACAGATAGAAGATATGAAAAGCTAAAACCTTTGAAATGTAAACTGGTAATTAATAGTTTGGTAATAATTTTTATAGGATACAAAAATTTCTTACCCGTCTGACCATAAGCGAAACAGGTAGCTTTGGTTCGCTCGAAAATTGTAGGAATAATTGGTTCAACAGTAGTTCGGTATACCTGTCATTATAAAACAATCACACCATAAATCAAGCAAATCAAGATCAAGACAGACAATCTTTTACTTTCATAAACCTCAAATTCCACCAAAAACAAAGAAATCAACAGACGGTATCAAAACACCTAAATAAGTTATTAAATAACAAAATTTAGTCCACGACAAGATTAAGTCTTACTTCATCATTGGTAACATGCTCATCAAGCACAGCATCAAAACAAAACTCATGCTTCTCCACATAAGCTGTCAAATCAACCTTTTCATCATGATAGAACAATCAGATCTCGTAGCAGTAAATAAAATGAGAATATAAATAAATGGATAAAATTCAACCTTTACTTCAATGTAACATAGAGCTTAAATCCAATATCTAAACAAACCTTTAGTTTGGGTTCATGGACTGTCAAATATGCATTGTCAGGTACAGTTACAATATCATCCTCCTTCTTAGCTAGCTCCTTCTTGTTTAATGGTCTTTTGCGTACCTAAAGACATGCATTAAAAAACAATCAAATTTTCATTCAATTCGAATCTTAAAGAATCAAGAACATCTTATCTATCAAGTATCTAATGCTAGCACGAATATTATTAAATCAAGTAAAACATAAAAAATGACAATTGAAAGAAAGTTATTTGAGGGAGAAATGTTTACAATTATAGACAATAGATGGATAATATTTAAGAGAAACTGACATTAAACATAAGATATGTCCAATTAAGTCAAAGGAATTGAAATTAAAAGAGAAAAAAGATGACATTTGCCTAACGACAGCGTACATCATGAGCACAATCTAATTTAATATATACAGCAGCATTCAAAGTAATTAATTTGATAGAATCAGTAGAGAAAATATTAAGGGAGCAGAGGATGGAAATCAAACTTCAAAAATGTACTCAATGCATGTCAAGTCCCCGAAGCAGCACATGAAAAATAAGTAATCTATGCATAAAAGATGAAGTTATGCATGTGTCTATGAAATTTTGACATACCACAACTCTAATTTTAGCAACACTATTTTCTCTTGTGCTATACTCTTTTTCATTGATTGGTACAGAAATTGATGCTTCAGCATCTGCTTCCCCGCTTTCCAGCTTGTTGTTAATTGGATAAAAATCGTCTTCAAATACTCTAGCATCTCCAGGCATGAAGGGTGATGGCTCAAAAGGTTCTGAAACTACATGCTGACAACAAGGAAAAGAATTAGAACAACAAATACATCCAAAGAAAAATGCTAAGGTAGTGTACGACATGACTTTTATAGCAGGTGAAAGCTATTTTAAGCTGAAGTTGAAATTCAGAGGTTTAAAGTAAAAGTTGAAGCTTTCTGGTAATTCTATAATTTTTTCAAGCTTCAAAATTACTAAATGAATTAATTTTTTTGAGTAATGTATTCTTAGATCTTGGGATTTGGAATAAAGAAAGAGAAGAAAAAAATAAGTAGAAGCTAAAAGCTCCTAAAACTGAGAGTTCATTTAGTTTGGGCAAATAATTTTTATGTTTGTTTTCACTATTATATAAACAAAATTTTGATGTGACGTTCTTGTCATTAAAACGGTAAACAAAAAGAATATTCTCAAATCAAATGCCACCCTAACAGAAAACAGAAGCCCGTTGTCCAGGAATACTGAAGGGATCCCGAAATTAAACATGCACAACTAAAACAAAATAACTGAAAAATTCTAAATTCGTTCAGACATTCAGATCCATCATTGCTGTCTGAATTACAGGTTCTAGGATTTTCCCCCAGAGATATTACAACGTGTCAAAATTACATGAAGATATTTCCCCGTGGTAATAGTACTTGAACCAAACTAAGTCTATTGGCTTACATGAATTAACAGACCATTATGATATGATACACCAAATCATATCCATACCTCAGACAAAAGCTCTGTATCATCCATAGCATGAAGATCCAAAAGTCCGGCTCCAAAATCACCCCTGAACTCAGGAGAATAAAACCCATCCGACCCAGCCACTCCACCTAAAGACTGGGCGGTGGGCGTATATGGCTCTGAACCAGATTCCCCATTAAAATTGAGGTTTCTCATTAACTTCAAAAGCCTCTGCTTCTCCTCAGCCGACTGTGCTCCATAACCCTACAACAACATCACAACCATTTTTGTCACCTAATGAACTACCATAAAAAAGAGCAAACAACATTTAGCAAATTCAACCCGTACTGCAGTCAATGCATGCTTCTGACTAAAATAAGACCGTACCATCATTACCCCTCAAAATGCAGAACAGCTGAAGAATCATATAGAGTAATATAACCTAAAAGCAAGTACTACAAAATTTCAACTTACTCAAACTCATCCAAAACTGGAAAAAACCTTACGACACGCATAGTCAACCAAACTCCCCTTTATCAAGCAAAGACCAACAAAAAAAAATCACAAAATAGAAAAATAAGAAAAAAGTACAACAAAAGTATACAAATAAATCAAGCAGCAATAGCGTAATACGCTAGTTAACACCTTCTAAACAAAAGATGAAAACAAAACGCTGAGTATTATACACGGAATCATATCAACTAACAGAAATTAAATGAAATATCGAGAAACTGCAAAATCAAAGAGGCTGACGATGCCATAAAGCGGCACCTGCATGAGAAGGTTGGGGAGGAGGCGATGATCGATGGCGGTAGAAGCTAGGGGAGAGGCGAGATGCTGCAAGCCGGCGGACTGGAGCCACCGCGCCATGACAGCGTCTCCAGCATCGCCGCTGTGGTCCAACAGAGCGGCGGCGGCGGCATTGCCCTGCGGCATCTGGCCACTCGCGTGGCGCTGCGAACGTCGTTGAGGCGCCAATTTTCAAGATCTGTTCGCACGAGCTGCACACCGAACGAATCGTCGAAATCAGGACCACGCTTACAACAACAAAAAATCGAAACGAAAATGAAAAAAGATAAAGCGACGAGGCTCACGGGAAGAGCATGAACGGTGCGAAAATTTAACGGAGAATGCCGGCACTGTGGATCTCTGAAACGGCGGCGATTCAGATCTGAAGCGGCGTCGTTGGAGGGAGTGAACGCGTCGAATTGGAATTCCACTTGCTTGGGCGATTATGGCGGAAGAAGGAGAATGCACGAGAAGAAGAGAGAGAAACCCTCTGAATGGAAATTTTGGAGATTAATAAAACGTTAAATATCATAATTTAATAATCATAATCGTCTAATTTTCAAATCTATAAAACGGCTACGTTGAACTAACCGGCTCGTGCTGCTTTTACCGAAAGGTTTTGAAATGTCTGATATACCCTCCCACTCTCCCACCCTTTTATTTCACCACCTACACGCATAATTGGAAATAATGAATCAAACAAACGCACCTCAACCATCTTACTTTACAACCTCTTTTTCATTTTCTTTTTGGCTGGTGCCTACTTTCCTTCGTGGTTATTATTATTATTCTTCACTTTCGTTCTTTAAGAGGTTGATTTGCATCAGATTTTCTGCAGAATATATATGTTAAGAAATGGGTGAAAAGTGACAAAGTAGGTGAGTAAAAAAATTGGGTTATACGTTTTCCCCTTTGGTTTAAACCAAATTAATTTTTTCAATTATATTAAAAAATATTAAATATCTTTTCAGTCCCTACCTCTATACATAAATGAATATATTTTGTAATTTTTTTTTATGTGTGTCGAATGTGTTTTAAGATGATATTTAAATTATTTATAATATTTTATGTTTTAACCAAAATATCGTGTAATAAGCTCATAAAACTTAATATTATTGGATTAAAAGAGATGAGATATTATTTATGTAATATTCAAACGTGAATTATAAAGACAAAAAAAACATATAAATACATTATAATATTACAAAAAAATATTTATTCAATGCCCCGATACGCTTTATATTTATTCTGGTGCACCCAATAAGTCTCACATCGCTTAAGAATTGAGATCAAGCGAAATTTAAATACTTTTACCTTCCTTCATCCTCCGAAGCGTCTTTTAAAGACAAAACCGTGATGGAGTCCAAACATTCCAAAGCGGGCAATACCTCGAAAACGCAGTCGTTATTCCTAACTATGGCTGTCGGACGAATTTCGATCGGAATGGGAGGCTTGTTTCGGTCATTGTTCCTAAATATGGCATGCTGGATTTTTTTTTTTCTAAACCTAATCCATTAAATTGAGACTTAATCGATTAATTACCAAAATATGAGTTTTACAAAAATATTGGTACAATGGTTAAAATTAGACATAGTCGATTCGACACACATCTTATTCTTATATTTCATAGTTTAATTAATTACCTTAAAATATTGTTTTTATGTGAACCTATTTTATCCAAAATGATTATGAAAAAAAAAAAAAACTTAATCTTTCAAGATCAATGGGAGAAGATTTTAAAAAGCTTTACAATCGAACTAGTAAATTCTTTTACTTCATATATGCTTAACTTGAACGTTAAAAAAATCTTATACAAGTAAAACTATCATCAATCTTTAATGAACAATTCAACTCAGATCTATCAAAAGAATCAACCCAGTTATTTAAAGATATAATTATTTCCACCTAAAAAATATAACATTAATTTCTAATAAAATCACTAACTCTATATTATCTTTTATTATAATTTATTTTATTCCATCTCCAACTCAAAAATAAAAATTCCCTCTTTTTTCTTGTCTATACATCCAATCAATATTAGCATATATATCTAACATTTGTTTCTTGTAATAACTAAAACCCTACACGATTTTGTATGATTTTTTATGTGTTAAAGACATGTGAATTTCCAGTTTGTAGCATGGGGACTTTAACAATAAAAAATATATATTTAAATACTCATGTTTTAGAAAATATTCACGATAAATAATTAAGATAATAAAACATTAACATTGTTTTCTTTTGTCAATAATATTTCGATGAATTTGGGGTAGTATGAATTTTGATGGTATATTCATATTGAGTTCAGTTCAGTAGTCATGCGAATAATTATTTAGGTGTTCATCAATATATAAAGTATTATACATCCATTATTAAAGTGTTCTCACATAATCTATATGTATTATTGTCGATATGTTAATGTATTCTTGGTAAAAATATTATTTTTATATTTATTGAGTGTCAAATTAAACAAATATTGATTCTTGTTTTTTTTTTTCTATTGGATAATTAAAATCTAAAATCTGTTTTATTTTGTGAGAAAGTACACATGGGTGTCACATGATTTTTCAGAAAGAAACAAACTCAGCCTAATGTAAAGTTAAATAAATAATCGTGTTTACATAATTAACATAGATCGCAAATTCCTAAATCATACAATTTTTTTATTGCACGACAACATAGTTAATTGGATAGTTTTATTCAACTGTTGTATTTGTTATTTGTTTTTGTATAACATTTAAATTACATTAATTTTGAGTATTTAAGTGTGACTTTGAGTTTTATATAGAATAAAAATTAAAAAGTTGTATAAGACATAAACAACAATTATACTTAAAGCATGTTTCCTTTATTTTTTTTTTTATTTTTACTGCTTAATGTGTAACTTATACTCTTAATTATAGAGTTAAATGTGATGTTAATCATTAACTTTCAGTTAATTTTGGAATTAGTTCATTTCAAATATTTTAATCAAACTAGTCTTTCATCATTTCAACTACGTGAATTCAATCATTTTAATCAAATTTTGTTAAGTTTATTTCACATTTCAAGTACGTTTCATAATAATATTTGACTTGACACTAAAGTAAAAATATATTAAATAGTATAAACAACTCAAATACAATCCTAAAATGCATACGAAATATCAAATAAACTCAATAATTTTTTATTAAAAAGACTAAATCTACGTATTTTGAGAGATGAAAGACTAAATTGATCCGAAATTTTGAAATAAACTAATTCTAAAATTTACTAAAAGGTAAAAACAAAAAACATATTTAATCCTTAATTATATATCAATAATTTTTTAAGTGTTTTTTTTTTCTACAAATACACTTTATATCATCATTCATCTTAACAAGTACTGACAAGTTAGACTTAAATATCCCACATCATTGATGTGCAGTAGATCCAAGGTCCACTATGCTAGTTGAAAACCCAACTAATATGAAGAAATAATATATATATATATATATATATATATATATATATATATATATATATATATATATATATATATATATATTATTTTTAACTAACTAAACGATTGGGTTCAGATATATAGGTTTAAAAAACAAAAGAATAAATCAAACAGTTTATTATTAAATAAAATTATTTCCTCTGAAGATTGTTTATAATATATTTATAACTATCACAATAAAAATATGTGAATACAATAACAATTACGTAGAAATTTTTTTGTCACGTTTCTTTCTATTTAACAAAATTTATTATAAAATGCTAAACAAATTTATTAAAAAGAAAAATCACAAAACTTATTCAAATCAATACAAAAAATAAAAAAAAAATAATAATGCGATTTTGTTTTTATTAGGTTTGAAATTTATATTAAATTTAAATCAAATGAAAATGAACCACGTTTATTTTTTTATATTTAGTTTGTATGATTTGTTGCTTTTTTATAAAAAACTAACTAAATGAGTGGTAAACATTCACATTATGCTTTACTTATACAGTGATATCAATAATAATTTTATTTTCTTACGTTGTACTCATTGCTTTAATTGTATCTATGTTGTAATTTTTTTTCTTATTGGTTGTAAAAGAAATAAACTTTTAAATCTAACTTGATTCTATATATTTTATAATTTTTTATTTTGTCTTTAATTAATATATTTATTGATTAAGAGGTTTAGAATTTGATTTAGGGTGATGCCACTTTGATTCTGGAATAACCAATACTAGAATATAAATACTTATTTGTTCCGTTTATTAAGTTTTCAAATAGTATTAGTAATTTTTTTGTGATGATTAATTTGTACAAATATCATAGTTAAAATTTTTCATGGAAACTGAAAATTAAAAATATAAATTTGAAAAAAAAAACAAATAATCAATTATATCAAATATCTTTGAAAGGAGATCTAATATATCTTGCAAAATATTTGAAATGATATTTAAATTTGTTTGGTTACCATCCAATTGATTTTTACTCATTCTCAATTTATTTTGAAATAGTACTTTAATAAAAGAGCATTGCTACACAACGAAGAAAAAATTCTCCTTATAAACAAAGTTATAGAATTGAAAAAAAGAAGATATATTTGATCAACAATAACTTGATCATATAAGAGTGTTATTTATTCACACAAGACGAATAAACGTATATTTTTATAGTATATATGTTTCTTCGATTGTTTAAATATATTATGCATTTTTATCTATAACAATATATAAATAAGATTTTTTTTTTCACATTTTAAAATACCTATTTTAGCCTTTAAAAGTATAATTATTTATAAAAAATTTAAAAATTGACCATTATTTTTACAAATTTTTTATAAAATCGTTTATCTCTACTATTCTATTTTTCTCTATTTATCAACAATTATTCTCTCATATTTTATGATATAATTTACTTTATTTTTAATAAATATAATTTTATTTTATATTATAACTTAATAACATTATATTATCATCACTTACTAATATAATATTATGTATATTTAAAAAATACGTACACATAAACACTGTGACGTCTGTGTATACGCTAGTAAAAGATAATGATAATAATTATATCATTTATATTTTTCTTGATAGATTTGGATGTTGATTTTAGGGTTGTAATAAATGTGGGTATGCCTAAAGGTAAAGGCTACGAAATCCTAATGTGAGGACCAACATTTTTACATGAACATTACGTACAAATATTTATTAATATGTGGTAGATGTAGGTGTTCCCACAAGCACTATTTCACGTTACGAATTAAACTTTATGAAAATAAAATTATCAACATGAGCATTAATATATATCTATATATTTTTTTAATATTTTCTATTCTCTCACTTTTCAAGTAGGTTCTGAATAAAACATTAAAACATTTAATATAGTATCAAAAATTACCAAAGCATTCATAGTGTACCATGATGAGAACAGTACATTCGCAATAAATATAGTTAATGTTATACTTTGTTTTGGTGGGTGTATAATTATTAACGATATAATTTCTCATGAGTGGTTACATGTTCAATAAATTTTCATCGTTTTCACAATATGTTTTGTAGTTTTTATAGTTTTTAAATTTGTTTTCCTTTTTATTCTATTAGGTACTATAAAATATTTCTATCGCACCTAATATTATTATTAGAAGTCTGAGACATAAAACTGTTTAAATTTTTTTTTTCTTTATCTTCTGTCTTCCAATATGTCTTTTAAAGACAAAATCATGACAGAGCCAACGCTCCAAAGTGTACAATATATCGGATGAATAATCCAATGCCGGAAGAGATGTTACCTTTCCATTAAGTTTTAAAAAAATTTCATTCTCAATTCGTCAAGTTGGTAGGTGATTTATTTACTTATTATCTCCTCACTGAAGACAAAATATAAAAAGAATTTCTCAACCTAAGTAGACTTAAGAACACTAAGGCCAAAATAGTTATCTTCCTTGGCAAGAGGAGGGGAGTGTTTTATTTATAAAAAAAAAAAATCATACATGATCTCCACTCCCCCAAAGTCGAAAATCTTCCCACTATAAAAAATATCCATTAACTCTATCATAACTCTCTACTAACAAAGTCGGCCTAGATCCTACTTGAATTTCTTGCTTGGTCCAAATCATACTCAAATTCCTTTGTCGTCACCTCGGTCCATGATAGATATTTAATGAAACTAGTTATTTTATGACAAATATTTATCAGATCAGAATTGAAATGATCATATTGAGGTCGGTCATTCCTTTGAA
>Ga0214545_1006205_pt1 | contig 20963 bp, 16 predicted proteins | sample CNSS4metaG_FD_160064 | JGI IMG/M metagenome (GOLD analysis project Ga0214545, IMG submission 160064) | Root nodule microbial communities from cowpea collected in UCLA plant growth center, Los Angeles, California, USA - CNSS4 | ecosystem: Host-associated > Plants > Roots > Nodule | place: USA...
TTCACCAAACTTGTAGTCATCCTAGTGATTATACTGAGTTTATACCATTATGTCTCCAACAACTCTTTCACTTGTTCCTCTTACCTCACAATCCTAGCATAAAGCTTCCAATTAGAAACTATCAGCACAAGTTCGACTTCAGACCCAAATACAAAAGGGAACTTTACCACTCTAAAGCGAAAATTCTAATATTTACTTCAGAACAAATCTATAACTCTTCTACCACTGAGATTCCTTGCGTCTATTTTTCGCTCACCTTTGTCGTATAACTCTGATTCACATGACATCTTGCCCTCACCTTTCAGCTTGATCCACACTTGTTACACCACTACTGACATATCTCTTTAAATCAAAGGATACTACTTCGTTGGAGATCACATCTCCTAAGAATGAGATTAAGAGAACAACCAATTCACCCTTGAGATTATGTCCCAACCTCGTAAAGGAAACAATTCAAATCGGCTTTGAATTTAAATACTTTGATCACCGCGAAAGCATCACACACCCAAGCGAGTCTCTACTTGGTTGCAATTGTAGCAAAACCATCATCTCAACCTCAGCCCCTCTTTTTTTTTAAAGGCAATCATGACTCCTTTACCATACTAGCAACATCAAGGAATACACGATCCTCAGAAAACCGACTATTAGTCCAAGCATCACTTCGTAAGGTGTATCTCTGGATGAGATTTATTCGTGCTAACCACTTTAGCATCAACTATCGTAGACACCATGTCAACCACTCAAAACTTTTCTTTTCATTCTCCCAATCATTGTGCTCCGACATCAGTTAGGTCGTCCTTCCATACGAGAATGACCTTTAAACGTGTGCTCCTCCGTCTGGTACGTGAAACCTTCCACTTTATACCCCAGGTCAGATGCTGTGCTCATGGGAACTACTTTTCTTGGAAATATTTCACTAACAATTTGAAAAGATCCATCCTCACCTGCTGACTATTAATCCTAGTATGAATCCCTTATGCCACTCCTTCCCTAACCATAAATTGTTCTTTCCTCTACTTAGGAACCTCATCTTTCCTGATTGATCAGTAAACCCTTATCCAATTCAGTCTCTCACTAGAGGTTTGCCATCTTTTCGCACTTCACGGTCTCCTTCTTTCTTAGCTTTGTTGTTGCTAAGCAATCTCTCCACTTTCTGCAACTTAGAATTTGCCAATTGTTCCTCTTCCACCACTCCAAGAAGCATTAGATGTGACCATATGACTATATTCAATGACACTTCTCCTAACACTGTATGCATTTGCATGACTTTGAACTTCAAGATTGACGGGATGTAGAATCAGATTGATTTTCCTCAAACGTTGTTACACTTGCATGCACTGATATTCTCCCATATGTTCTAACCTCTAGATTCAACTCATTTGGAAAACTTGCGGTATTTGATCCCAAACTTGTCCTTGAAGCTCCTTTAGTCCAATCGTTGCTAAACTCCAACATCTTTTCTCAAACTATTAACCCAACTTAGCTTTCCTTGCTCAATGGTATACATCACACATCAACTTCCTATCTCTGAGGCGAAAAGTTGTCTTAGAGACCTCATCCAGCACTTGTAAAGGAAGGCATACCAAGTTGACATTGGATCAGCATTCCCTCATTTCTATAGACACCAGACACAGAGTACAGAGGCATAACAAGACAAACTAGAACATACGAAGCAACACTCCATCATCTACAGACAACCAAACCTTTTTGTCTGTCACCATTCTTTCCCCAGCCAGTAGAATTAAGAAAGGAAAAACAACCTTTAATCTAGTTATGAGTGTGCACCCTCATTACTTTATCAAGGCATTTTTTTGTTTTTAAAACTTTTGGTTTTACTGACACACTTGACTAGACATGACTACTCACGCCTGCGAGGCATGGCAAACCCACAACCTCAAGTCCTCCTAAGGACGAACTGCTCTGATACCATTAATGTAACATCCCATTTAAATAATAACATAATTAAATGAAATCTTACACCGAATAATATAAAGAGCCAAGTTGCGGAGTATAAAGTCACTCCTTACAGTTATCCAAGGTACTTAAAAGGAAATACTAAAGCTCACTACAAAGCCTACAACCCAAAAGGAGTAAGAGATAACCATTATTCGAAATAAAGCCTTAGGGGCAATACAATACACGGGCCTTCGCCCTAAAGAAAAGCCCAAAGAGACATGAAGTCCAGCACGGGTAAACTATGCAACGGAACCATCCCTTCTCTGTTGACCTCGAGTACCTCTCGCATCTGCTCCCATCAATAAATTGATGATCATCGCAACAGTAGAAGAACAACATACAAGGCAATCAAACAAGAAAAAGGGTAAGCTAGAGCTAAAAAGATTTTATCATGCAATCAGATATACTTTCACAGTCCAATATACATACATCATCCAAGCATGTTATGACCTCCCAACCAATACACTAAGACTCGACTCGACTCATCCGGATAAATATAACCTGGTTGGATTCAGCGGATGCTCGCACTTGTGGTGGATAGCTCTGCTAAGCCTGAGCTGCTCACCCCATAGCTATGTGTTACAAGTGTTACAATGAATCAATTCCCTCACACACAAGGTTAACCCTTAATGAATTTCAGGCCTCCTGCTATTCTCACCACAAGAGTAAGTGAGACTAACTGACTCTTTAGAGTGTCAGAAAACAATCCTTACCTTGAATCCTTACCAAATTATATAGATGGGGCACCACCATTGACACCCACTGATAGGGGTTGTAAGACCCACAAAATTTAAATAATTAAATAAATAATTATTTAATAAATGCGGGTAGGAGAAGCCTTTATGGCATTAAATACTAACCTTCATAGTGTGGAAAAGTATTAGCTCAAGTGGTTGAGAGTACTTTGATTGTGTGAGAGGACTTGGGTTTGAGTCCTAAGTATGCCAATTGTGTGTTATTTAGTTTTTAGTAATATTTTTGGGATGCTTGGGTGTGATAGGTAAGGATATAACGTTTGATGTGTGAATATTATCATGTAATATGACTTGGTTGAATTGGTTGTACCTTTGAAGTGGAATTGTGTGGTGATGGGTTCAAACCTTGGTTTGAACAAAGTATTTTCTTTTTGCAAAAATTTACTATAGCATGCACATGAAGAGGCACGTAAACCCTAGGGTGTATGGCAACAATGTGTTTCCAAATGAGGTGCCTAGATTACCACCCAGTAGGGATGTAAATTTTGCTATAGATCTCGTCCCTGGAGTTGGGCCAGTATCAATGGCTCCATATAGAATGGCCCCAGCAGAGTTGGCCGAATTAAAGAAGCAGATTGAAGATTTGCTAGAAAAGAGGTTCATACGACCGAGCGCATCCCCGTGGGGGGCCCCAGTTTTGCTAGTTAAGAAGAAAGATGGGAGCTCCCGACTCTGTGTGGACTATCGTCAACTGAATAAATTAACGATTAAAAATAAATACCCATTGCCCATAATCGATGACTTGCTGGACCAATTGAGAGGAGCAGGGGTATTTTCCAAGATTGATCTGCAATCTGGGTATCATCAAATCCTGGTTAAACCAGAAGATGTTCAGAAGACTACGTTCAGGTCGCGTTATGGGCATTATGAATATGTAGTGATGCCCTTTGGAGTGACCAATGCCCCGACGATATTCATGGATTGCATGAATAGGATTTTCAGACCTTGGTTAGATAAGTTTGTCGTTGTATTCATAGACGACATTCTTATTTACTCCAAGAACCGGGAAGACCATGAACAACATCTGTGTGTGGTGTTAGGTGTGCTCAGGGAGCAACAATTGTATGGAAAACTATCCAAATGTGAGTTTTGGCTGGAAGAGGTTCAGTTCCTTGGTCATGTAATTTCGGCGTAGGGTATTGCAGTCGACCCGACCAAGGTTGAAACAGTGATGAATTGGGAGAGACCTCAAACAGTATTAGAGGTGAGGAGTTTTCTAGGTACAGCTAAGACTTTCGAGGTATATTGTGATCCGTCATATCAGAGGTTAGGGTGTGTATTGATGCAAGAGAAGCGCCCCGTGGCTTATGCGTCTCGGTAATTGAAAGTGCATGAGAAGAATTACCCGACGCATGATTTGGAGTTAGCTGCGGTAGTGTTCGCTCTAAAAACTTGGCGACATTATTTGTATGGCTCCCAGTTTCAAGTGTTCAGCGACCACAAGAGCTTGAGGTACTTGTTCGATCAGAAAGAATTGAACATGAGGCAACGCAGGTGGATGGAATACATAAAACATTATGACTTCGAGTTGTTGTATCACCCTGGCAAAGCAAATGTGGTTGCAGATACATTGAGCAGAAAGAAGGTGCATGTATCTACTATGATGATAAAAGAGCTTGAACTTATTGAGTAGTTGCGAGACATGAACTTGGGTTACGTACTGGGTGGATTATATACTGTGCAGTATGCTACGGATCACTAACGAGTTTCTGGATGAGGTCAGGGTGGAACAGGGGAAGGATTCAGAGCTGCAGTCGATAATTAAATAATTAAATAAATAATTATTTAATAAATGCGGGTAGGAGAAGCCTTTATGGCATTAAATACTAACCTTCATGGTGTTGAAAAGTACTAGCTCAAGTGGTTGAGAGTACTTTAATTGTGTGAGAGGACTTGGGTTCGAGTCCTAAGTATGCCAATTGTGTGTTATTTAGTTTTTAGTAATTTTTTTGGGATGCTTGGGTGTGATAGGTAAGGATATAACGTTTGATGTGTGAATATTATCATGTAATATGACTTGGTTGAATTGGTTGTACGTTTGAAGTGGAATTGTTTGATGATGGGTTCAAACCTTGGTTTGAACAAAGTATTTTCTTTTTGCAAAAATTTACTATAGCATGCACATGAAGAGGCACGTAAACCCTAGGGTGTATGGCAGCAATGGGGTGGCTGGAAAATAGAAGGTAATAGGTCATTAAGGGAGGTTAATGAGAGATTTATGGCAAAAATTCGTTTTATAGCAAATTAACCTTAAGTAAGCCCCAATTTAAAAGGCTAATTGTGAGAGAGAGAAGGGTTTTGGAGTCTGAACAATTGGGGTATTGAGGACTGTACGAATTCAGAGAGAAATAGTGAGTAGAGAGTGGGATTAAAGGGCTTGACAATGGGAGAGCTTGAGGAGTTGTTGGAATTCAAGGAAGGAACGCAAGCATGTCATTTTAAGCGAAGGAATTCCAGGTTAGGGGAGTTCGTATTGCATGTTTTATTTCTGTATTGTATGAAGATGTGTTTTGGACCATACTTCAATTGGGAAAACATCACTTTCTGCTTTATTTCACGTTTTCTGGATTTTTCCAAAAAACCGCCTGGCGGCGCACTACTTCCTTGGTGACTCTCAAATAAGCACACCCACACATACTGCTTACCGGAAAGGATGTACTGCCTCTGGCAACATGCGAATCTACATGTTTTCTGGGTTTTCTCCATGAACCGCCTGGCGGCAGAGGATGAACCGCCAGGCGGCACAAGCACTGTGACGCTATTTCTTTGATGTTTTGATGTTCTTGATGTTTCCTGTATGCGCCATGATAATTTATATGCACGAACATGAATCTTATGTGGTGAATGTATGCAGGTGATCATGATATATTGAAGTTATGTATGTTGTGTGAATTTGGGGTTGTGGAATACATGTTGGGATCGGGGACAACGATTGTTAAAGTGTTGCAATGAAAGGTGTATTGATTATCCAAAATTGACGATAATATGAGTATTGTATGGCATGTGCATATAGCAAAATGTTAGGACGAAGGTAGGTATCATAAAATCAGGATATTTGAGCATAGTGCAGTGTTGGAAATTCTGGGCAAAACCCAGATTTGCATGCACCGCCTGGCGGCGCATGAACTGCCGCTAGGCGGCCTAACAGTGTAGCTTATTTTGGTTGGTTGATATGGGTTTTATGGTGTTGGCTTTTCAATTAGAAATACATTATAAATGTATATGTCTAAAATGGAAAAATTTATATGAATATGGTATGTTCGGAATTAAGGAAGATTAGAGATAGCGAGAGTGGGAAAAGTGATATAATGAGATGGATGCCATAAATGTTATGCTGTAGGTGCTAAGATATATTCCAGAAAGTAGGATAATTTAGTAAAATGAAAAATGTGAACTAGAATGTGGTGATCGTGAAGAGATGGTACGAAGAAGAATTATGTTATTAGGGGTAGATATTATGGCACGCTATTTGTAGTAATGTCAGAATTATGTGTAACATTGGTATATGAATTGGTATGAGATAAATTAGTATTCAACTGCTGAGGTATGTGACTTGAGTTCTGGAGTGTGTCACAGCATGTTTTAAGTAGCACTTGTAAAAGAATGTGATCCTTGACATGAAAGTATTGCTTCTTGGCATTGACAAAGATGTGAGCATTGTGATCGAGTCATTTTAGCAGAAATGGATAATTGTACATGTGATGTGAGTTGTGGTATGTGTGATTTGAGGTCCCTTGGGACCTGTTTAATGTGCCAATAAACCAGTAACAAAGCGCTACTGGTATCGCGCCTGGCGGTGCGAGTGAGCCGCCAGGCGGACGAAAACAAATTAGTGGCAATGGCCACTGTTGACGCTTGGCGCCTGGCGGTAGGGGTAGTTCTGCCAGGCGGTGTGGTAAAGCAAAGGTTCTGAAGGTGTAGTGGCGCCTAGCGGCGCGGGCAGGTGCGCCAAGTGGTAGCGGCGAGTGGCGCCTAGCGGCAGGGCGAAGTCCGCCAGGCGGTGACGGTGCAGTGATGATACTGTAGGCGCGTGGCGCCTGGCGGTGTGTGATGCCCGCCATGCGGTCTGAACCTAGTGTGTGCCTAGCGACGTGAGATGCGCGCTAAGCAGGTTTTGGTTCAGTGAAGGTGTGCGAGGAAAAGTTGCTACACCGCTTTAAGGGATGTTCATGATGCGATGCTTTGGCTGGGGGCCCAGTTACGAGTGTATCTTGTATTGGGGTAACACGTGACCACTCTAGGTTGTAGCCTGGTGGTTTAGGAAGTCCAGTGGAGTGTGCGAGTTGTGGCTCGTACGGCGAGGTTCGAGTGATTGCCCTCTTCAGAGTGATTCTGATAGAGTTTTGGTAGTCTGGACTATCAGGTGGTGTCACGGTGAGATGCTGTGGCAAGGTTATTCCCAGAGTGGACTATCAGGTGGTGGCCTGTAGTCAGAGGGGCGAGTGTACACTCGTGCAGTGAAGATCGATCATTGTTCTCACTTAAAGGGTATAGAGTGGATAGACGTCTAAAAGCAAGTGTTGGAAGTAAAATGATGAAAGGGAAAAGGGGGAAAGTGCACTAGTCTGGGTTTACATTTGTTAATATATTATTAAATTTTATATTATTGATTTTATTTAAATGAGCTCACCCTATCTGTGTGTGTGGTGATGATCATGTAACTTGTTACATGGGAGCAGATGTTGATGCAGGTGAGCAGGCAGATGCTTAGAGACGGAGTGGGGATATCTCTGGGATTTTATTTCTAGTCACTATGTTGTCTAAGGATTTACATGTAATAATTTTTAGACACTTTTGATAGTAATATGAATGATGCGACTCATATTTTTATTAATTGTAATGGCGCGTTGGTTATCTAAATTTAAATTTTTCCGCGTTTTTGGGAATTGATGATTTAATAAATGAGGTTATTATTTTATTTAAATCCTTAATTATTTTAATAAGTAATTTCCGGCTAGGACGTTACAGGGGCCATGGAATTACGTCCCGACCACTGAAGCATGACCCTGAAATCCCACCTAGAGATTTCAAGGAATTACGCACTAACCACAGACCAATCATGTTCAATCAATCAAGTAATGTTTACCATACACAATATCTCATGCCAACCTTTACAACCCATTCTCATTCATAACCAAATGTTGAATCCATACCAACTCATCCTTCCCAAACAGTGAATATATATTTGTATTTCATATCAATACCATGTCTCCTTGATACCAACCATCTCATTTAAATCACATGCCAAGTTCATACCAAACCCATCATCCACAATCCATGAATCACATCACTCATGCATAATCATTTATCACATGCTTTTAATATAACAATTAGATTCAAGCCAGTAATAACCATTCAAGATCAGAGAAACAACCAAACTACAGCGATCTTGCGATACAAACTGCTCTCACTAAAGAGCTCTAATTCAAGATCGGACCGGTCAAAGTTAAAATCTATGTGTTAAGGATCCGCTGTTAAAATATCAGCTCGATCCAACGATTAACGAAGTAGTAACTTTCACTTTACGAAACGTGTGCAGTGTTGTCAACAACACAAATTCAGTGACCTTGCGATAAAAACTACTCTCACTACAGAGCTCCGATTAAAGATCAGACTGGTCAAAGTCAATAATTTCATCTCGATCCAACGGTTAACGTAGTAGAAATCTTCATTTTACAGAAAGTGTGCAGTGCAGAAAAAGAGTAGCGCCACATCAATAAAACATACTTTCACACCATACATTTTTATTCGACCAACAACCTCATTCAAGCATCACAACCATACAACAGACCAAAAGTCGGCAAAATAACTTCAAAAACATAAATCCTAGCTTCCCTTACCTAGAAAGAGCTAGTCCAAACGACCCCGACCCTTAAGCGAATGAGAAGGACAACTCCAAGAGCATATTTAAGAGCTGAAAATCTCAATACAGAGGAAGCACGAGATTATTATGAGGAACCCTAACGGCAAGCACGAAGATTAAACTAAAAGAGAAGAGTATGCATCGGAAGTAACTTACATGAGTGAAAGAAATGGGTTAAACCCAGTTGAACTTAGATAAACCCCAAATCCTAGCAGAGGAACGTTACTGTTCTAAGAGAAGGAGGCTATTTTTCTAAAAGTGAAAAGATTGAAAGTGTTTCAGCTGGTTTAGGGGCTTTGGTTCCTTATGGGCCAGCCCTAGGCCCAACTTATTTGGGGCAGTCCTTTAAAATAAAGGTAGTAAAATAAGTGGACCTTACAGACTTTCTATAGATCAATTAAAGAAGGTATTTTTTTTCCTGTACCTCTATATATTTTTCCTTCATCCCCGTAAATAAAACTTCCCTTCTATACCTTTCTTGGATAATGATTTGTGGATTGTAGAATTTTGAATCAAAATTATATTTTCTATTATATATTATGTAATCGAAAAGTTAAAAATAATTTTCAAATTATACCGTTTGAAAGTTGTTTTTTAAAAAATAATTTAAATTGTATAATTTAAGAATTAAAAATGATTTTCACACGGTGTAATTCAAAAATTAATAATTTTAATTTAGAAATTATTTTTCTAAAAGTTATTTTTACTTTTAGATTATATAATAAATAAGAGATAACTTCCATGTAATTCAGAAATTATCTGAGTAACACAATAAATAAAGGATAAAATAGAACTAAACACATAAATAGCTGCAGGAAGGATCTGTCGTTAAAGTAATTCTCTTAAAGAGACAAAGCAACTCCACCAAGAAAAAGAGTACAGAAAGCCTAGTGTGAGAAATGGGCCGAAGGTCCAATTCGTATGAATATTTGAACCAATTGAGTCAATACCATCATACATAGAAAAAAAAATATTTTAAGAATTTGCTTTACTTTGATTTTATCCATTATTAAAGGTGAAACTTAGATAAAATAAATCTTCAAAGTAAAAGTACTGACGAAAGAGGAAAAGAGGATAGCAGATTTTGGTTTAAAACTCGTTATAGTAATTTATGTATTAAGATGGGGATATTAATAATAAGTTTTAACCATCTTTTTGGTCTTGTAAAATTTTAATTTGGTCGCTCTATTTTTTTTATCTCAATTTGGTGTCTGTTTTGGGAAATTTGATGTCAATTTAGTCCTTTCCATTAGCAGTACAATAACAATTTTAAATGGGGTGTCACGTGTCAATTCGTGGATGTTTTGAATTATTTTTATTTTTTATTTATTTTTTTGATTTTTTTTTAAAAAATAAAAAAATTGTCATGTGTCAAGTTATCGTCGTGCCACGTGACAATGATAGAGTGATGTAGCAGTGATCATGCCACGTGTCAGTGTTATGCTAGGTGTCATTTACTTATTCTTAATTTGGTCATTATATTCTAATTTTTGTCTCAATTTAGTCCATTTTTATTAAAAAATATTACAATTTCGTCCCTCTCCAAATTGAAACAAAAATTAATTTTTATATAAATATTATACAAATATTTTTATTAAATTTGATATTTTTATTCAACTTGATATTTTTATTATATATTTAAGTTTATTTAAATTTGTGTTTCATATTCAATTTTACTTAAAATTGTTTTCAAATTTTAAATTGATATGTTTTTTATTGTTACATAAACTAGTTAAAATTATTTTTAAAATTTTTATAATTGTTATTTTTACACCAATTCAAACATTTGTGTACAAATTATTGAACTTTACACAATTTAAAAATATACAATTATTTGAAATATAAATTTAAGTAAAAAAACAATATTAAAGTACGATGTAATAAAATATCAATATAATTTATAAATTTTTTTCTATTAACAACTTTAAAACAATTTTAAATAAAGTTCAATATAAAATATTAATTAAATAATCTCAATTTGTTAAAAATATTTACTTGAAATATCAATTTTGATAGAAATATTTATGTACATTTATATAGAAATTAAATTTGATTTCAATTTGGAGAGGGACAAAATTGCTCAATTTTTACACAAGTTGGGACTAAATTGAGACCAAAATTAAAATAAAGGGACCAAATTGAGAAAGTGAAAATGACACTTGACATATAAGTGACATGTGTCATTATCACTGTCATATTACTCTGTCATTGCCACGTGGCACGATGACAACTTGACACGTGACATTTTTTTTTTAAAAAAAAAATTTAAAAAAATATATAAAAAAAGTCAAAAAATCCAGGAACTGACACGTGGCACCCCTTTAACGATTTTATTGGACTACTTTCGGAAGCGACCAAATTGAGATAAAAAAAATAAAGGAACCAAATTGAGATTTTACTACGAAAATGGGGACCAAAGGCATGATTAAACCTAATAATAATAATAATAATAATAATAATAATAATAATAATATAAACTAACATTATATATTCAATAAGCATCGGTACAGAAAAGACTTTTGACAACGATTATTTTTGCAATTCTATTCCAATTCTAGAACCAAAACATATTAGGACGAGATAAAAAAGGGACAACTTTTGGCCTCGAAAAGCAACCGAAGTATAAACTCCACATTTTGCCTCGATTCATCAAAGAATCGAAGCCATATAGTACAAAATTAAACATTTAATTCTAAATACGATTGACTTTTGGCTTCGGTTCATGTATAATCAAGCCATTATGCCACACTTTTTGGCCTCGATTGTGGTTAGAACCGAGACCATAGGTGAGTTTCTGCTTTGGTTGGTGTAGCAACTGAGGTCATATGTACTGTTTTGTTTTTTTTTTTTAATTTTTGTTTTTATGTATTCCCACATTTTCTAATCTGCATTTTTTCAAACAGAACATAACAGATAAATGACAATACATTTTATGAAACCCAACATCATATACAGTCTAAATACATTTAAAATTTTTTAGTTACAACAAGTGAATATCCTAATTAATATTATGTACATTCGAATTATAAATTTGGCACAAGCTATCTTACCAAACTTTGTTGACTTTGCAGGAATTGGTGCAATACTCTTGAATGTCTGCAAAATAAGACATTAACTTTAATTAGAATAGAAGGCAATGTTGCAAAGTATTTGTTTCCATTCAAATATATATTACCATTTCACAACTAGTTATAATACGAGTATGCACAATGGTTGTCATCCATTGCATTCCATGTTGACAAGTGAAGCCTGGATGTTGTGTTTCATGAAGATTTGATGAAGTTTTATTGAACTAACTTGAAGCCATTACTTTGGATTCATGCCTACATTGATGAAGTTATGGAGATTTGATGTTATTCATGTTGAACAAGCCTTGAACGTCTGCCCTCCACATGGATCAATCATTAGAAAAGAATGTTTGATGCTTATAATTCACATTGTAGACCTTGTAGCATTAATGTGATGTAATTGGTCTTTATTATGTCTTTTAATCTGTTGAAATATTTTTCAACATGTTAAAATGTGTCTTTTAATCTGTTGAATGAATTATCAATAGATTAAAAGGTTAGTTATAGTAGTCTTAAATTGTGACTTATTCAATCAGTTGATTTATTTTTTAATCGACTGATTTCACTTAAGTTAAGTGAAATCAATCGATTGATTTGAAAATCAACATGTTGAATTTCGTAACAGTTTGACTATTCAAAAGAGGATAGCAAGACCATTTTTTAGTGCGAAACCATTCTGGAAACCTTGAAATTCTTTCTCTTTCGTGATCATTCAGTTTGCAGTTGGTGAAGATTGATCTTGGATAAATTCTTGGAGCATTTTGTTTGTGTTTGAAGCTTGGAGAAGGTGTTTATGGTAGGCAGGGTTGTGCTACCACTAAGGTTTGATCTTTCTCAAGCTTTGTATGTATGCCTGGTGGTTTTCCAGGTCTGCAAGAGGTGTCTTGTTGTGCTGTTGTGATTCTTGTGTGATTCAAGAGTCTTTTGTCTGTGTTTTTTGCTTATTTTGAAAGTGTAAGAGTGTAAACTATAACATCCCTAAGGAATATTACTTAAAAATAAATAATAAAAGAAATAAATTATATCAAAAGTCGTCTCGATAATAATCCTAACGCGAAAAATTTAAATTTATGAAAAACATGCTCCAAAACTCATAACTTAAACATTAAAGTGTTACAAGTTCTCAAGATTCGTGTTTGTAAATAAAAGCATGATAAAGTACATATGAGAAAAACCCTAGCTCTACTCCCAAAGCTAGCCCTCACTCCATTGCCTGGACATCCTCAGCACCACCTGTATCAACATCTGCTCCCGTGTAATGAATCACACGATCATCGCCATACACACACAGAAAGGGTGAGCTGAGAAAAATAAAATAACAGTTATATAATACATAAGATAAAGTATACACCCATCTTATTTAGTCTACATAGTTCTTGGCTAAGACCTTAACCCCAACGCTTTGTAGCCTTCAAATCACACAACAGGTTAGCCTTGGACTCGGGAATATGATGCTCACACGAACCTACCCGCTCGTGGTCCTGCCTCTACGAACCTCCCCGCTCGTAGTCCTGCTCTACGAACCTCCCCGCTCATAGTCCTGCTGTACGGACCTACTTGCCCGTAGTCCAACACATGTGATCCACCAGCCCCGTACCTCCCCGCACATGGCATCTCTCAATCGTGAGCACGGAACATACGAACCTACCTCGCTCGTATCCTCACGTGAGAGTAATTGGATACGAACCTCCCCGTTCATATCATCACATGTTAACCACCATCCATGAACCTACCCGCTCATGGCACAACATCTCCCGATCCAAGTGTAACATCATTGTCAATTAAAATCAATGCACACAAGTCATAACCTGCACCGAAATTGCCTGGCGCAGTACCCAGTGCCGCTAGGAGACACATGCCCAAATCGCCTAGCGGTACCTGCCCGCCGCCAGGTGCCAGCGCCCTTCCAGTGCCACTGTATTTCAACCACCTCCTGGCGGGCATACCCTTGCTGCTAGGCGCCATGCAGTGTAGATCTCCTCCCCGCTGTTCCTATCGCCTAGCGGGATCAGCGATCCGCCAGACGCCATACCAGAAGCATTATGCTACAAGTTTTGGCACACAATTGGGTTGACTCTATGATCCAAATTACTCTATGGTACATTGGTCACTCATGTGTCAGTACCTGATTCTAATTTCCCATCAACTTCAACTGGATTTGGTTTCTCTATAATCCATCACTATCATTTTAACCCTTTCCATTGGGGTTCACCTACACTTATGTAAATTACATCATGTCTCAGTTTACCAATAGCGAAACCCAATTCCACTCATTTCTGTTACCCAATTAAGCTTATCAGTATCAATCCTATATTTACCCAATGGATGGAGCACTCTTCCATTACCCAACAACTCTTCCCAATTTCCATTTGTGCAACCCATTGAAATTCATAATTCCAACTTATCTATCATTCCTGTCTAACACTATTGATCAATACTATCAGTCTTTTCTAACATCAGACTATGAATTTACCATCATGTTTATTACCTATTAGACCACCTTGCACCCCATTTGCACATATACACACACACACACACACACCAATTCATTACTCGAGATACATGCATAATCGCTTTCTATTCCTCTATATTACCCCCATTCAAGCTAACTTCTCTCCGAAACCATCTCACCCATAACTCCTCTCACCGCCACTGCACCAGACTTCTCAGTGTGAAGCTTTCCAGTGGCCATCGCCTGGCGGCCAATAAGATGCTGCCAGGCGGTACGTTAGTGTCTGGTAGAATCCCAGATTTCTTGCTCCTGCGAACTCACTTCTTCTCTTCTACTGTTCCATCCATCACCACCCATTACTCTCGCGAAACCCGATCATTTTATACCACTAAACCACTCCATAATCACATACCAATCAAATAAATGCATCATTGATATCAAACTTTTGATAATTCAGAACCCTTCACACACTTACTTGAACCCCTAGGTCTCGCAATCGCAACCTAAATTCTAACCACTCGCAGAGACATCGTATCAATATAATCAATCATCAAATAAGGCAAAAATATCAAATGGAACCTCAACACATGATGAAATTCCCGAAAGCAAAGCAAAAGATCAACAAACCTAGCACACCGCCTGGCGGGATTCAACTCACCGCCAGGCAACTCGAAACAAAAACCCAGAACTGGGTTATACTGATGTGTCGCCTGGCGAAACCTGCATGCCCGCCAGGTGGTTTCTGGGTAGAGAGCCCTGAATTTCGCGAAAATAGCATAATTCAATATGTAGTTTCATGAAACCCGATTTATACCAACACAGTACATTTAGCACGAATCAAAAAGCATCAAAACAACTCCCCTTACCTCTAATCCTCGCTCCAAATTCAGATTGAATGTGACTTTAACCCAAAACCACTATTGTCCTATGCTTGCACTCTAACAATGGTTTGCTCTCAACTCCTTGCTCTGCACTGTGCCAATTGCCTCAGAAACTTCTGCTCAAACCCTCACACTCAACTCTCAGCTTCCTTTCCCTAATCTCTTTTCCTCTCTCATAATTACTCTATCCTAATTACCCTTTAGTACCTTAAACGAATTTTAGTAAATAAAAATATGATTAAGGCCATTCAATGGATATCAACCCATTATTTTTTAGCCCCTACGTTGCCTCTCCATTATCTGCTAGGTTTCCCAACCTTTTCATATTCATGCCCAAAAGAAATTAGCAAAAAGAAACTATTTAGTTCTTAACAAGGATTGAACCCACAACCTTCTAATTACAACGTCAGTGTATAACCAAATCAACCAATCATGTTTCGTGATAACTCCTACAATTTTAAGAATTTATCATCATGCCACGCATTCAATATTTCATTAAACAAAATGCAGAAATTAAATAACATTCAAGTGGCACACATAGGACTCGAACCCAAGTCCGCACACACAATAAAGTACTCTCAACCACTTGAGCTAGTACTTTTCCACATCATAGTTCCACACATTAATTGTTTTAAATATTTCTATTACCTGCCAATAATTAAATAATTATTTAAATATCTATTTAATTTTCTCGGGTCTTACATAAACTTTGTAAATCTTTTGAAATAGTGCAATGTTAGGCTTAGGTTGCCTTGACAAACTAGATGTAGCTCAAGTTTGAGTGAACCAGTATAAAAATCTTATGCATCAATCTTTTCTCTAACCCTTCTCTCTGGCATTATCATTTAAAGATTAAAGAACTTGGATTTAAACCATCTTTTTTATATTCTTGAGTGTTTTGACGACATGTGCAACATTGAGAATGTTTGTATAACTCATTGGAACCTGTCTTGATTGATCTTTTACATTGTTCTTGCTTTAAATATGAAATATGCCTTTCTGTATTTTTCCCAATACTTCAATCGATTGTTTTTCTGATTCAATCGATTGTTTATACCAGTACAACTTTTGTTTAGTAAAATCAATCGACTAACTCTATTTTTGATCGTTGAAAGTGTATTGTCTAGAGGTGTTTGTATCCAAACTTGGTGATCGAATTGATTCAATTAAAAACTGTTTTAAACCTTCAAAAGACATCCTACTTTTTAACTAGCCAATTCAACCCCCCTTGGCATTTCAACCATTTCGAAACTTACATTACACAATAACCACACTCATAAGAGTCAGTTTGTCTATTACACTACAATATATCAACACCATTACAAATAATTAAGGAAGAAAACCAAATCAAACAATTATAAATATATGGATAAAAATACAAAACTTGGAGGGACAACCATGCAAGACTTTTTGCCTTAGTCGTTGATCTCCCTAACAACATGTTATATTCAACAATTGAACTATGATAAAGGGAATGTGTTAGGATACTTATATATAACAAAGAATAGTCATAAGATTAACATTGAGTTTTACCAATCTATTACTTGACAAAGATGGTTGGGGGGAGGGCGGTGCAAGTTGCAAAGCCACACAACAAGGTTCTTCCTCAAGGAAACCACAACTAGCTGCCAATGATGCTTGAGAAGAAAATAAATTCATTGTTATACGTTCAAATGATAGATTATATTCATAAGTTAACAAAGATGACTTATCCAGCAATATAAGGGATAAAATAAATTTATTTTCCTCGTTGAAAGCATTTGTTCACATGTTTGGGTGTCATCAAACTTGTTGCCTTCATGAGTGAGTTGAGGGTCTATAAACCCATATACATCATTCAACCGTATTTCTAGTGACACAACACATATACATAAACACAAAATTGATTTCATATAAGTGAATAGATAAATAAATCATGTAATGGTAATAATTGAAAGCTTACATCATCCATAATTGAGTAATGGTAATTCAATTCCTCTTGTCCCGATGCAAGCTCCAAGACATCTTATTTATGTAAGTATAATGGGATCTCAAGGTCTTTCCAAAACATATTAGAATCCCAAGGAACCTGTATCGACTTAACAATTATGATTTTAGCAAGTTGGTGTAATGTACTAAGAGGATTGTCCAAAGAGAGAGGAATATTTTTGGTTGAGGATTTTCTTGTCGGTGCAATTGACTTTAAATGAAATACAATTTAAGGTTTAATATAATTAACATGTAAACTTAAAAATTTAGTACATAGTGGGTTTTAGAGTTTATATCGGGGGGTTAGAATTAACCAAATCTATAGGTCAAGCGAGGAAACATTGGAATGCTTCTGCTACAGTATATACCTCATCTGTTGGCACAATAACTAAAGCAAACGACACGAGAACCTCCTTTACCATGACCTTAACCTCATCCTCTGATTACTCCATACCTTGAAGAATTGTGGTTGCCTCAAATGTTGTTCCATGAGCCACTAGTGTCTTTATTGTACCATCCCAAATATATAGTTGACATGGATGACGCTAGGTCTCTTCATCAATTGATGTGTATTTGACACAAGAAGTTTCATTTTTTTTAGCTCCAAAGATATACCTAGATGTCAACTTGGTCTTAAATCCACAAAATTTCTCAGCCACCGATGACAAACATTTATGTTTAAGCGTTGCCACATTTGGAATATCAAATGCTATCTACAAAAGAGAAAATGACATCAATAATATTTAAATGATTATCAAGTAAAATCAAACTATAAATTTAATAACATTAATATTATTTACCAATAAATCTTGCCATATCATGCTCCGATCAGCTTCAGCCACATGATCAAAAGATGGAGTAAGGATTGATATGTTGAAATTAAGCAGTGGAATGATTAGCGTATTGACAAAAAAAGCAAGAGGGACAATGAATTAGGTTCTTAATAAAAATTGTGCTTTTAAAATTTTTCCCTTTTAGTATCGAAGTTCAATTAAAATTCTTTCCTTTATTTTAATAAACACAATAAAATAAAGAGAGTAGGAAAGAGAAAATTGCACATAGTATTCATATTGGTTCGGATCAAAAGACCCTATGTCTAGTTGTTAATCTCTTAAAACGAGATTAACTCAATCACTAAAATAAACCAAACTTACAATCAATGATAAGAAAGATTAAGGTTTCAAAAACACCTCCCTTGAAATCAACAAGGGATAAACACCTCACTTGAATCATACAAGAGATGAAGAAACACCTTCCTTTAATCACACAAGGAATGAAAACCTCTTTGAATCACACAAAGGATGATCGACTTCTCCTAGCAACAACATCAGCACTCAATCACTCAAGATCCCACTTAATGAAAGTTATTGCTCTACCCACACTAGGTTTTTCAAAGCCTTCCACAAAAAGTTCTCAAGTACTCAAACTTCTCTAACTTTTGTATTTGATAATGAAAGCCTACCACATTATTTATAGAAGCCTATTTAGAAATTAGGTTCACAATATGAAAAGTTAAGTCATAACTACCACAAATAATCGTTTATCATAAGTGATAATCCATTATCATAGAAACTTTTATAAAATCATTTTTCTCATTGTGATAATCTATTATCAGCCAGGATAATCTATTATCAGCCAGGATAATCTATTATCATCAAGTGATAATCGATTATCAGCAGTGATAATCGATTATCACAGAGGTTTTTCTCAAAAATCAGTTTTAACTAAGATAATCGATTATCACAAAGAATAATCAATTATCACTAATTTAACTATTTTAAATAACATACACAAATTACAAGACCTAAACAACTAAACCCCTAAGTTTTCAATGTATCTCTTGAATCCAAGCATTCTTTTAAGTCTTCAACATGTTTCCATGCATCATCATTAAGTCTTGCATACTTCTTCATAAGTCATCATCATCATCATCATCAAAACTCCTTATTGAAGGAAGATATCCATCTTCTTCTTTTTGTCAACATGATATTTTGTCTTGTGTTAATATTCCAAAATAACTTTTGAAGACGTCTGCATAAGGACCTATAGCTCTACTAGTGTCAACGTCAATATCGATAGGTGTTCTCTCACAATTAGCTCTTCTAATTAGGAGTTGTCTCAACCTAGTGGCTCCTCTAGTAAGTCTCTTAGTGGGTCCTTCATCCTTTGATGGATTATGATGTTCAACAATATATCTCTGAAAAGAAAACATCATGAAACATTAATAACCAACATATAAAATCACATATAAAACATTATTTAACAAAACACATAAATTTTTACAAGAATGTGAAATTCATACATAAAGTTATGGATTAGTCATAGGTATATTCCCTCATCGTGATCTTCTCAATTTGCGTGTACATCATCAACTAGAGGGACTTCATCAAAATTTATCGTTCTTTTAAATGAGTGGGTATCAATAATATTAAGATTACTCAAATTCTCTTCATTAACATCAATTTGTTTTTTTTATGAAGAGCGACAAACCAATGTTTAGACGCAAGATCTTTAACATAGAAAGCCTTAGATGCTTGTTGTGTCATCATAAATGACTCGTCTCAATAATCCACCTTTCAAAAATCAACTAGAGTCATTCCTGATTCATCCTTTTTGACATCACTCATATTGTCAACCCACTTATATTAGAACAATGAAATAGAAAACATGTATAATCAACCTCCTATATCTCTTATATTATACCATAATATGCCATTGATCCAAATGCAGGATTTTGATCTTTAGATGTGCAATTATTAATTTCATAACTTGTACAATAGATGACACCAAATTGCAATCCATTCACTAACCACATAAAAGTCCCAGAAGATTGTGAATCTTTCAAAACCTTAAATTTAAACCAAGTCATGAATGTTCATTTAAGCTCCATCAATTGTCATTTCTCATATTGACTTGGATTGTTCTCTTTCATAATGACTTTGTGTGCAGATAAGTGAGGGATCACCTCATCTGTGTTGTTCAATATGTATAGGTATGCTTGCAACAACTCTTTGCGATATTTGTTAACCACATTCATGTAAGACCCGGGAAAATTAAATAAATAAATAACTATTTATTTTATAAATGCGACAACGAGAATCCCTAAGTTATTTAATGTGCAGAGAGAAGACAAGGAACAATGGTAGCTCAAGTGGTAGAGCATGTTGACAGTGTGGGGAGGACTTGGGTTCGAGTCTTGTGAATGCCATTTGTGGGTTATTTTTATTATTTAATTATTTTGCATACAAGCATGGTTGTGGGATAAAATATTATAAGGCATGGTGCGCATGAAATGTCAAGAAACATGAATTAGCTTAATGGTGGTGCATTGACTTGGCTTTGACATGGTTGTGGGTTCGAACCTTGGTAGATATGAATTAAGTTTTCTTAAGACTAATGATGGAGGAGAGGGGTGAGAGTAAGGTCCTGGTGAAGGCATTTTCGTGTCGCTACCAAAAGGGATTTGGAAAACCCAAAAACAACATTGAGGATAGCGTTACAAAAGCGATGCGTGTGGTGTTCTACTCATGAAAAATGTAGTTTTTCGTATTTTTCGTGGGGTATCGCTAGGCGCTGGTTTTGTACCGCCAGGTTTTACAGAGGGGGTTTCACTGGGGAGAACAACACCAATGAGATCTGAGCCCAACCACATAAGGCATTGACACCACTCTCAACCCAAAACCTTAAGGCAATGGGTTTATGGGTCTTTATTCTTCTATAGTGCTCTACTTTCTCAATTCTGGTCAATGTGGAACTTAGACTCACATTTTGATTCTTAACAATCTCCCCATAAGGGTGAGTCCCTTCAACCACATTGGTACATTCTCCCTCCAGCGGAAGCTGCCTAACCACGAGTACTCCTTTTTTGCCCTTTTATGTACCGCCGTTCTTCTTAATTGGACACGTTTACCTGACCCACACTGTCAGGAAGACTTTCGATACTAGGACCATACTGGTACTGCACTCGTCTGAGCCGGTATTAACCATCGGCTCTGATACCACATGTCAGGTTTTACAGAG
>Ga0214545_1006207_pt1 | contig 20956 bp, 10 predicted proteins | sample CNSS4metaG_FD_160064 | JGI IMG/M metagenome (GOLD analysis project Ga0214545, IMG submission 160064) | Root nodule microbial communities from cowpea collected in UCLA plant growth center, Los Angeles, California, USA - CNSS4 | ecosystem: Host-associated > Plants > Roots > Nodule | place: USA...
AAATAGTCACTAATATAAATAAAAAATTATAATTGGTCACTAAATTTGTCACTAATTAATTAGAGAGCAATTTAGTAACTAAGTTATTTTGGTAGTCAAAACTTAGGTAGCTAATTTTTAGTGACCAATTTTATTTGGTAGCCAAAACTATGGTAGGTAATTTTAAAAACCAATTTAGTGACCAATTATAATTTTTATTCATAATAGTAATTATTTAAGTAACCAATAAATTTTGTACTTTGTAAACTTGTATCTAAATTAGTAATTATAGTAACTAACAACTTTTGGTCACTAAAATTGGTTACTAATCAAACATTTTCTTATAGTGTAAGTTTCATAATATTACAATTCTTCATGTATCTACATCAGCTCAAGATATCTAAAATAACACTCATAATTTTACCGTATAAAGAATTTTGAATTTTCATATAAAAAGTGAAAATAATTGATAAAATTATATTGAAAAAGAGGTAATTTATATATTGATAAAGTTAATATTCTACGGTTCTCAAAAGTTTTCACGTGATCTTGTATTATTTATCCTTTTTGCTTTCTGATTGTAAGATTAGGTAGGGTTTCCGAGTTGATTATGTGATAGGGTTTCACATTCACTAGTCTAAGGTCTTGTAGGATTTTAGATCCTAGTTCTTAATTACGTGTTTTCTTTCTTATTTTTTAATAGATTTATAAAAGGTTTAATTAGTCGTAAGGTACCCAGTTTGGTGCTAGTGTGTCAAATTGGTACCCGATTTTAAAAAAGTATCAATTACGTACCCAAATACGTTTATGTGCATCAATTGGGTCCAATAATTTAGACGTCGTACAGTGGTTAACGTTGACTGATTTAAGTTGGTCTGAGAAGCAATAAAATAACGCGTGGCCATCATAGAATTAGTGACGTGGATATTGTTGGTGTGAGAAGAAATTTTACGTTAATTAATTGTAGAAGGCAAAGTTTAAAAAGTAAATTTGGTAAAGTTAGTGCTGGAGTTCGAAGAACAGAGAAAGAGGGGAGAAGACGAGGGTGGCGAATCGACTCGCGCTTGCTTTCACTAGCATTCAGTAGATGATCGGAAGCATCCTTGACAGCGACGTGGGTTTAGCGGTGGAAGAAAGGTATGTGTTCTTGCCATTCAGTAGACGAACCACTCGCGCAGGCTTTCACTGCCATTTAGGGTTTTTTGTTTTGTCTGAGATTGTGATAATTTTTGGGGTTCTATTCAATGTATTTATTGTTTTGTGTGCTTTGATTGTTGTGTTTTTGTTATTTGTAATGCGGTGCCAGTGTTGGTCCCCCACTTTCAGATTTCTTTATTCATTTGGTCCCCCATTAAGTGTCACGGTGACGGTGTTGCGTTTACTGTGTGGTCCCCCCTTTGTTCATTTTGTCGTTGTCTTTGTGTGTTGGTGGTATGGTTTGCAATTTCTGTTTGATTGTTTGGGCATTTTCATATGTGACAGGAATATATAGATAGGAATATAGTACTTCAGATGGAAGAAAATTTCGAAGTTTTTCACCATGGGGGAAGGTTTGTTAACGATGGGTCACTAAAATACATTGGAGAGAGTAGTATTTTGTCATGTGACCCAGACAAATGGAGTTACTTTGAGATAATGTCAATTTTGAGGAAAATGAGTTACGTGAATGTCAAAGAATTATGGTATTCAGTAGGTGGAGGTGTTGTATTGGATGGAAGGCTGGAATTACTGACTGATGATAGAGGTGCATGTCACATGGTCAACATTGCCACACTAAATGGTCAAGTGCACCTTTATGTGGTGCACTTCGTTTGTGAGCCTATAGTAGTACATATGATAGAGGGTGGGACTGAGGCAAAAGTTGTTGTGGATGGTGCAGTTGAGGGTGAGGTTGATGTGGAGACTCGGGGTGGTGAAGAACCTGCTGTGGTGGGTGAGGTTGAGGTGGAAGCTGGAGTGGAAGTTGGAGTGGATGTTGCAGGTGAAGGTGAGGGTGATGGTCATATGGAGGCTGCAGTTGATGAAGAACATGTTGGGGTGGAAGTTGGTGTAGGTCCTGCAGATAAGGGTGAGGGTGAAATGGAGGGTGCAGGTGAGGGTGAAATAGAGGGTGAGCCTGATGAAGAACCTGTTGAAGTGGGTGGTGCAGGTGAGAATGAGGGTGAAATAGAGGGTGAGCCTGATGAAGAACCTGTTGAAGTGGGTGGTGCAGGTGAGAATGAGGGTGAAGTGGAGGTTGAGCATGATGAAGAAGATGTTGTGGAAGGTGAGGAAACAGACTATGAGGGTGATGATGATTATGAGGTGAGGAGTTGGACTGATTCTGAAGAGGAAGTAATGGGTGAGGATGAGTTGTTTGATGTTAGAATTGAAATCAAGGAATTGGAGGATGATCTGTTTGATGTTACAATTGAAGGAGGAAGTGGTTTGTCTAGAACAAACCCAAAGGGTAAAAATGTGTTTGACAGGGGGTTGTCTGATAGGGAATGGGAGTCTGAGACATTAGATAGTTGTGGAAATAGTGATGCAAGTGATGACGATAGAGATATGTATGGTAACTTTGGGATATTCTCCATGCCTAAAAGTATGGAAGACTATAATTGGGAAGTTGGGACGTACTTTACTGAGAAGGAAGAATTCACTGAGGCTATTAGAACTTATGGTGTCCGAAGTGGCAGAAAGTTAAAATATTTTAGAAATGACAAAAGGAGAATTTGTGTGAAGTGTTTGGGTGCGAAGGGTAAATGCAAGTGGTATGCATATTGTGCTTATAAACCAACACAAAGTACATGGCAATTAAGGAGAATTATCAACACTCACACATGTAGTAGGGAATTCAATGTGCGTTTAATGACTTCAAAGTGGTTAAGTGGGAGGCTGGAAAAAACACTAAGAGAGAACCCAAATATCAAGTTGACTGATTTGAAAAACAAAATTGGGAGAAAATGGAACATTGGTGTTCCAAGATCAATGGCCTTTAGGGCTAGGACTATGGCATACAACAACATTGATGGGTCATTCCAAGAACAATATAAACGTGTTTATGACTATGCACATGAGTTGTTAAGGTCAAATCCAGGTTCCACTGTCAAAGTCCATGTTGATGAGAATGAGGGCAATCCAATTTTCAAACGACTATATGTATGCCTCAAGGCTTGTAAAGATAGCTTCTTCTGTTGTAGGCCTATTATTGGTGTAGATGTCTGTTTTTTGAAGGGAAAATATGGGGGAGAACTGTTAACAGCTGTGGGCAGAGATGGAAATGACCAAATGCTTCCATTGGCATACGCTGTGGTAGAAGTAGAGAACAAGGAAACATGGACATGGTTTCTTGATTTGATGATAGAAGACCCAGGAGGAGCTGAAATTTGTTCTAAGATCACTTTCATGTCAGACCAACAAAAAGTAAGTAACTATATCCATGTGCTATTTGATGTTTAATTGTGATTCCTTAATATTTGACCAATCAATTGTTATGCTCTAAAAATTACAGGGACTGCTTCCAGCATTGCAAGAACTGTTGCCTGGTGTGGACCAAAGATTCTGTGTACGTCATATATATGCCAACTTCCGCAAAAAATTCCCTGGAAAAAATCTGAAGAGACTACTCTGGAAAGCAGCATATGCCACACACCCACAAGCATGGGAGGCTGTGATGAGGGAGATTAAAGAGTTGAATGTTGATGCTTTTAAGCATCTCATACAGATTCCCCCAAGGCATGTTTTTAAATATTTTTTTATAAGTACTGTTTTGGATTTAAACTGATTTCAAATTAAAATGGTTTCTTCCCTGCAATCAAATTCTGGTCCAGGTCCAGATTTACATCAAGACCTGCGTTTGACACTGTTGTGAACAACATGTCTGAGGGTTTCAATAGCACTATAGTAGATTCCAGGAGTAAACCCATCATAACCATGATGGAAGAAATTCGAATGTATCTGATGCAGAGATGGGCTTCCAATAGAAAGAAGGTAAATGCATTTCATGGTTCAATTTGCCCAAAAATTCAAGACAGACTGGACAAGGAAGCACAAAAGACCAAATATTGGTTACCAAGGTAAATGTATTTGATGCACCTAATTGTAATAATGTTTCATTAAATATGAATGTCTTCTGGCTGTTTTTTAATTATATCTTGTATTCAATGCAGCTGGTCTGGACAACAACTATTTGAGGTTAGCCATACTGCTATGATTGGGGAGAAATATGTGGTGGATTTAGATAAACAGGAGTGTAGCTGCAGGAAGTGGGCAATAACATCAATTCCCTACTGTCACGCAATCACTGTCATCCGATTTCTGAATTTGAATGCAGAGGATTACCTCCCACACTGGTTTTTGAAGTCAACATACGAGGAGACCTATTTGTCCCTCATATATCCTGTTAATGGACCTCATCTGTGGGAGATGACATCTTATGCTGATGTGTTACCTCCTGCTAAAAGAGTGTTGCCTGGAAGACCAAAAAAGAAATGAAGGCTGAAGTCTTGGGAGCTGAGGAAGGATGACACCCAAGTCAGGCAAGGTGGAACCCGTAAAAGATGTGCCATTTGCAGAGCACTTGGACACAAAAGAAATACTTGTCCGCAGGCACCTCCACCACAGCAGCAACCAACTCCAACTGCTGAAGAAACACAAGCAAATCAGCCAACTCAGGCAACTGATACCAGTGGTGGTCAACAAATTCAGATTACTGCATCTGAACCAGTTATGCCAACATCAACAAATCAGCCAACCCAAAATCCTTCATGCCAACAGAGTGAAGTGCCTCAAGCAACCCAAAATTCTGCATGCGAACAGACTCAAGTGCCTCAACCAACAACAACAACCACATTCAGAGAAAAACTGTCATTTAGGAGGGGACCAATCACAGAGCCATGAAGAAATTATGGAACACTTGTTTTATTTTGGAAAATCAATATGTAGTGGCTTTTTTTTGACAAACTCAGTGCTGTTATCTTATAATGTAGTAGTGTTATTTTGGAAACAGCTTGCTTTTGTGCTATTATTTACATATTCAGGTCTTTTGAAGAACAATATTATGTACTGAAATGGCATTATGAACCACTTTAATATTATTTGCTTTCTCATCTCCAGATTATCTTCATTATCAAATCATGTTAAATGCAAATAAATAGAACACAGTCAGTTCACTCAAACTTGTAATTCGTTCATTAAGAATTCATTACAACATTACACCACTGATACTTACAGAAGCAGTCAGTCTAACAACAGTTCAGCAACTCTTTTGAACTAACTTACAAACTAAAATTACATTAACAAAAAGCAAAAACACTATTATTACACTTAAAATCTTAACCCATCTATCAGAAATCGCAATTGCTTTTTCCAGAGTGTAAATCTTTCTCCTTTGTCTCCCAATGGTAGCATCTTTTTCATCTCCATTATCTTCATTCAGCCATTTGAAGTAATTGCACCCTTTAAATACCTCATTCCCACCACTCCGCTGTTTGCAAGAACAAATAATCGAACATTAATCAAAAACAGAGAACATGAAAAACATTAATAAAGATTCAATCAAAATTAAATTAAAATCATACATATACTCCGACCTTATAATTAGGACACCCCCAAAATTGTTTTCCAGCATTCCTGACTGTTTTAGCGACTCTCAACACAGCGTTCTCCCCATAAAAGCAAAGAGGGGATTCACCCAACACCCTATACGAACCACCAGTGGAGGACACACTTTGCTTCTGCGAACCCCACGAAGAACATGAACACCCTTCATTGCGAGACATTGCAGATTCACCAAAAATGACATCTTCCAATCAAGAATGAAGAGCAAAATGATTGAAGAAAGAAGAGCAGAGGAAGAAATACACCACACTAATAGCGAAAACCCAATTCCTCAATTAGGGCATAACACACTCTGATTTTTAAATATAGCACACCACATCACTGTACAATTATTTTTTCAGCCACAACTGCTTTTTAAATTGACACGTATCCGTTCACAATTGCCACATCATCTCATTTTTAACGCCGTTTCTCACAATTTAACGGGATGGACCCAATTGATGCACATAAACGTCTTTGGGTACGCAATTGACACTTTTTTAAAACCGGGTACCAATTTGACACACTAGCACCAAACTGGGTACCTTACGATTAATTAAACCTTTATAAAAAAACCTGAAAATTAGTGGATAAGTCAATCTTTGAACAAGAAATCGAAACAAAAAACAACTACAAGCCCATCACTTTGGTGTAAACATTTTCTGAACAAAACAACAATAAACTTATGAATTGCCTGTTTTTAAAATAACTGTTATAATTTCTTTTTAAAAATTCATTCATTTGCATGTTTATACCAACTTTAAAACAAATATTGTATTATCATATTTAATAAATAAACTTATTTAAATGACAAGTCACACAATATAATATTATGAGTAAATATTCAGTTTATAGAATCACTCCTTAAAGATATTCAAGAATTCATAAAAGGAAATTCTGAGGCACACCAAGATGTTAATACAAGACAGGGTACAAAATCCAACAGCGATCAAACTAAGATTAAAAGGCAATACATGGGCCATAGCCCAAAAAGAAAAGCCCAATAAGCGGAATCTAGCCTAGGCGGGCTACGCAGCGGAGTCACCATTCCCCTGTTGACCACGAGGATTTCTCACATATGCTCACATCAATAAATTGATGATCATCGCAAAAAGAGAAAGTCACACCAAACAAAACATACAAAAACAGAAGGGTAAGCTAGAGCCGAAAAGTGGTTTATCATACAGTTACATACAATTTCATAGTTCAAGATACAAATGTCAACCAATAATGTTATAACTTGCAAACAATACACTAAGACTCAGACACGACTCATCCGGATACATATAATTAGTCAAATTCAGCAAATGCTTGCACTTGTGGTGGACTTCCCTGCTCCACCGAGCTAATTGTTACAATGTCACATCCCCCACACACAAGGTTAGCCTTTAATGAGTTTCAGACCTCTTGCTACTCTCACCACTAGAATCAGTACACTTTATGTGAGACTAACTGACTCTTTAGAGTGTCAGGATGCAACCTTATCTTGAATCCTTACTAAATTATATAGATGGGACACCACCATGAACTCCCACTAACAGGGGTCATAGAATGACGTCCCGACCAATTGAGGCACCACCATGAGGTCTCACCTAGAGGCTCATGGAATTACGTCCTAACCACATACAAATCATATCCCACATCCAATTATGTAATCTTACGCATACCGATCTCATATCAACATTTATAACCAACCTTTATCCGTGTCCCATACCAAAACCATACCAACAATATGTTCCATTTATCAACAATAACATTCATTCTCATACCAATCCCATGTCACTTTGATAACCAACCTTTCCGTACTTATTTCATGCCAAAATCATATTAACTCCACATTTCAGTCCATAAAATCAGATCTCACATGCATATTCATATACTTCATACTTAAAATAGGGTAACCCAAGCCAAGCATACAATTAACAACCAAGAGCAGGGAAAGAACAGTCATGGAGTAAAACCTTGCACCAGTCTCACTCAAGCTAAGAACCCTCGCTCAGGCGAAAGGAATCTCTCGCTCAAGCTAAAGGTTCTCGTTTAGGCGAGACTGCCAACAGAGAACCCTGCAAGACTCGCGAGTTCTCGCTTAGGCGAGCCCTCCTCGCCTGAGCGAGGCCATCCCTCGCCCAAAGGTGAGGTTCCTCGCCTGAGCCACACTTGTAGTGACTTGCCTCAAACTATCACGCGTCCTTGCTTAGGCGAGCCCCTCTCACCTGAGTGAGATAGTACCTCGCTCAAAATGAGAGCTCTCCGCCTGAGCGAGAGCTCGAGTGTGAGTCTAGGCCTGTTCCTGCAAGTCTCGCCTAGGCGAGACAGGTTCGCTTGGGCGAAAACATCGCATCTCGTCATTGTTCTCCCTACAACAACCATACATTCATATCCAAACAATAAAACCATACATCACAAGCATTCACTGGAGCACTCAAGCTTAGAAATCGTGAAACAATAGCAATACAAGCAACAATCGTGTTAACCAAATAAGTTCTAGCTTCCCTTACCTGGAAGGAGCTAGTACAGAACTTCGACACTGAACCACGGAGCACAACAGCTCTAGGAATAGGCTTAGAAGCTGGAAAACAACGAAATATTAAAGGAACGGGATTACTATGGAACCCTAACTGTAAAGGCGAAAGTATGTTTTAAGAAGATTGATATAGGCTTGAGAATCACTTACATGGAGTGGAAAACGAAACTGAGCTTGAGCAACCTTGACCAAGATCAGAGTTAAACCCTAGCAGAGAGTTCGCAACTGCTTAGGAAGGAGTAAGGGAAACTATTTTCTGAAAAGTGAATGGAATGAGGGTGTTAGGGCAGATTAGGGTCTGGATTCCCTTTGGGCTAGCCCTAGGCCCAACTAATTTGGGACAACCTTTTAAAATAAGGGCAATAATGTAAGTGAGCCTTACAAATATAGGGAACATGGTCTATATTTGATTTGATTGATTTTCGGTTGATTTAGCAATATAAATAACAAGAAAAAAAATATAAAATGTATTCATAGTACTTCATTCTTGATGTCATTGAAGTTATTAAAATTGAAAAAAATACATCATAAGTGTAACATGAAGGAATAAGTTGTTTAAGAAATTATATTTGAAAAATACATCACAGTTCTACTATTTTATGAAGGACGAGATTCACTCAATATCAATTTCTTGACAAAAGTTTTTTTCCTACAGTGTCAGCTTCCTGCAAATTCAAAAAGGAAAAACTTAAATAAGAAGAACTTAAAGTCACCATATATTTAAACATGTTGTATAATTATTACATTATAATATTTAAATATTTGTGTACAATAGAAATATTTAGTACCTGGATTGTGATGCATATACGATATGGTGTTGTTCAAGCTTCCAAACCATATTTTTTTAACAAATGTTACATAAATTGATCTTAAAAGTGATGTGACGAGTATGCCTCTTGAAAATGATTTCATTTTTGGAAGATTACTCATCCTCACTATTTTCAACTTAGGCAAAGATAAAGTTGAACTTTGGCTGTAGAAACAAGACAACATTGGAAGATCCTTCATTACAAGACATTCTAGTTTGGGAAAAATGATGGACACATTTTCATCTTCAGATATATCACTAGATATGACCTCTTCCATTTTTTCACATTTACATAATCTGAGTATTTTGAGTTTCTCAAGATTTTTGACTGAAGAAAGTGAGAATAAACTTTGGAGGTTGTCACATTGGAAAATGTAAATTGACACCAAATTTGAGAAAAATGAAACTTGAGGTTCCTTATTCCAAACATACTTCAATTTGCTTAGTTTAATCAATGCTAACACCTCGAGTTGAGGAAGTATTTCATGAATTTTATGATCAAGATTGTCATCTTCAAAATCAAACAGCTCTGTCAATATTTCACATTTGTCCAAAGTTAATTTTCTCAAATTCTTGAATCTCGTGATCATGCTTGAGGAGATAGCATTCAACAATTTGTTGTTGTTGGCCAAAATTAGATATTCCAGTTCACAAAATGATTTGGACGGATAATTCCAGTGCCATAGCTTCTCTATATTCATATTAATCACATAAAGTATCTTCAATTTTTCCACCAACAACTGCAAGAAGCAAGAGGTAATTTAAGCTTGTAGGCCTATGCCTGAATTCAAAACTAAGTAGAATGAACTACATTATGTTGATAGTTTTTCATAATACCATGTTATGCACTTATATTATTGAATTGCATACTTTTATTCCATCATCAATACAATAAGTAATTAAAATAAATACTAGTTACCAATATCAAATGACAAGAAAGAAAACATGTGATTTCCATGCAAAATACACTTGATAAATAGTTTGTAATGGAAACTTACTGAACTTGGGAAGAAGCAATTTGTTGTAGATGATTCTTCAAGAGCTTCGGAATCTTCAATAAAAGAAATCATAGTACAACAATTTGTTATTTTTAATGTTTGTAGGGAAGGAAATTCAGATATAGAAGGAAAGACAATAGAGAGACTTGGTAGATTTTCAAGAGAAACATCCTTCAATTCATGAAAGGTGAGTTTCCCTCTCATTCCCTCCACTTCTTCTTCTTCTTCGGCAATAATAATTGTATCCAACACCTCACAGTCATAAATTTCCAGATTTGTTAGTTTTAGAGGAACTTGAAGCATATTAAGAGACTTACATTGCTTGACTTGTAGGAGTTTTAGGTTTTGATAGAACCTGGAAATATCTTTGTTAACAATGCAAGTTAACTTTGGAAGATCAATCAAAGTTAGTTCACACAGTTGTTGTAAAAGGTGTGTGGAACAAGATATTTCTTTATGAATGTTGAATATGGTTTTTAATTCCTTACAGTGACTCACAAAGAGTTTCTTCAAATTCGTCAACTCTTGTAATGTCTCAGAGGAAATGACACAAACCAAGTTGTCATAACTGTCAAACACAATCTCATTCAATTCAAAGAAAGACTTCCCATCAGTTGTAAGCATTTCATGTGAATCTGCAAATCCGGTTGTGAATTTTTCCAATAATGGACATTTTTCTATGATCAAAGATTTGAGATTTGGAAATTCCAAATGACCACTATAGATTTGTCTCAAGTTTGGGAGAGATTTAAACTCCACCTTGCTCAATAATGGGAGCTTAGTTTTTGGTCTAACTTTATCAAGATAGTCCTTAAAGATGGTAGATAATGCCTCACATGCCTCTATAATTAATTCCTTTAGTTGGTTTAACTTCTCTGCTTGATCAAAAGAAACTATGTATTCGAGAGAGGGAACATCTTTGATGTGTAAAATTTGAAGGTTTCCAAGGTCAATAACATTTGGACTATCATCGTACCATAAATATCGTATGCCATATACTTTTGATAATTTTACTTCCTTTAACTGAGTGAAATTTATGAAACCTCCACCTCCCTTTGCAGAAAAGTAAGAGTTGTGAAATAGGTTAAAAATTGACGATGAATCCCATTGCTCAATGTTGATAACTTCAAGTTTGTGTGACCTCCTAATCAAGTTAAACAAAAAAATATCCAACGAATCCTTACAGTTTTTTGCTCGAAGAATTTGAAGGTTAGTGAAGTGGGAAAGGTGAAGATTAGCCAGTGTCTTGCGTATTTCTTCATCACTATTGATAGTGTACTCGGTAATTTTTGATAATTTGTCATTCTACATTAATATTCTGCCCTTGTTATCCCATCGTACAAATAATGAATACATAATAACATCACACATTTTTTTATTTATTATCTATTGCGATGAAAAATGTTTGAGAGAGAACTAACCCGGAAAAGATATGCAAGGTTGGTGTGAGGGTGAATATGCACTTCATCATTTTGTGTTATTAGTATCGATTTTAACTGTGATTCTTTTATCATTCCCAACCCAAACTTCTTGATGTTGGGACAATGGTTGAGCACCAAGTTCTCTAAAGATGGCCATTCAACAATGTCTCCCGAGGAAAAACTTCTTAGATTGGGTAAGTCTTCAACATGCATTCTCTTCATTTCACAATATTCAATTGCAACTGTGGCGTTTCCCTCATTAACAAGATCACTACTTATATACTGTCCATAAATAAAATCTCCACAAAGTTTCAGTTGTAAATAGAAATACTAAAAACTAAATACTACTTTTTGAGGAGCACCCTCTGTTAAAATTATTATTATATATGTCAAAAATATTTATTCTATCCGCTTAATTTTATATATTTGAACTTACTGGGTGCTTCTTTATAACAAATCTGCATGTAGTTAAAAGTATACAAATACATTTTTTAACTTTTTCCATTAACTTAGTTCTTAAATTATTCATCACTAATAGTGATTAATTATTTTTTATTACTAATTATTATTTAAGAATTTTTTATAATCAATTGTATAATAATTTTATTATAAAAATATAATAATATATAACTTATAAATTAAATGAAGTTGGAGTTGTTAATATATTATTTTCTTTTTAAACGTGTGTGTAATAATGTGTAAGCTGTTTGGGTAATGACAAATTCTCACATTTAAATTAACCGTGGTCTTCCCGTCGAAGCCAATTTTTGCCAGTGCATCGTCTCTCTGGAAAAATGAAGAGAAGCCATCCTCACTTCAAATCAAACAATCAAAATTTAGTTAACAATTTAGTTTTTATATCATAAAGTTTTTATTTGTTTTTATTTTTATATCTTTTTTATGACTAGAGTTTATATTTTCTTTAAGAAATACATTGTGTTTCTTCCGTTCAATTCATGTGTACAAAGGCAAATCTTGATCAAAAAGTTTTAAGAGATTAAAATAATATACTCAAATTTTATATATTTAATTATTATTATTATTATTAATATAACAAAACAATATATAATTTAGTATTGAAATCCTTGTATGTTTTTTTCTTAAAAAAATTATAGTTTTGAAATTAGATTTGATATGAAAGTCATTTTAAATAAATTTTTCTAATTTCATCTCTTTTCCTAAATATTTTCATATTTGATAACATTTTTTTGTAATAAGCTCAAAAGAATTAATATGAAACATTTCGCCTATAAAAGAATTAATATGAAATTTCTCACTTATAATTCTTTGAATATTAAGAAATAGTTCTCTAATTCAACAATTGAATTCCTATTATCATGTTTGAAAGTGTAGAAGTAAATGTGATTGTTTTCATCTTCAAGGTATCTTCCTTTTATCACTTTAGAAAAATAATGAATCTATTATTTTATTTTTCATCAATATACCTATTTAAAAAAATTAAGACTAAAAAATATTTATAAAAATCTAATCGAAAATTGAGAAACGTAATTATTAAAAAAAATTGTGATAATCAAGCTACATTTAAGAAATGATTATGAGGAAACATATAATACATAACTTTTCTTTTTATATTCATAAAAAGTTAAATATACAAAAAATTCAGAAGATGAAAAAAAAACTAAATATCACACTAATATTTACCTATGAGAAAGAATGGATGAGAACTCAGAGTGAGAAAACGAATTTATGTCTAATTTTTTATTTATTTTTTAAAACAAAAAATAAAAGAAATGATGCAAGAGTGATAAATGAATATAGTACGTGAGAAACTTAGAAGAAAAAAGAAAAAAAAATATCTCAATAAATTTTACTATTCTTTAATATGTTTAATTCTTTTTTATTATTTATTAATATTAAATATTATATTTTATAAAAAATAAAAATCAATCTAAATTTTTTTAAAAAAAATTAAAAATATTTTAAAAATCTTAGGCCATGATCCGCCACTTCATGTGTATGCCGAATAAAAGGTTATCTCTTTTACTTTATCAAATGTCAAAATCAGAAAAAAAAAATATATCTAAATTTTAATATGTGACCGTTAATATCAATTTTGGCAAAAATTATCACACTAGCTCCTTTTTAAAAAAAACCCTATTAAATGAAAAATAAAAACTATAAAAGCAGACCAACTAAACAACTAAAAGTCCTAATAGAAAAACAAAATCATTAACTAAATCAGCGGCGGATCTTCGACCAATATTTTGAGAATGTCAAAATTTTGGTTAAATTACTCTTTTGTTTCATTTTTTGTTAAAAATGTCAAGTTGGTCTTCAATTTTTTTAGCCTCAATTTGGTCTGATTTTTTTAAAATTGATGCAATTTAATTATTTTCGTTAATTTTCTTGAAGCGGAACAATGATTTTTTATCATCACTGACTCTAAGATTAGGTTAGTTACACAAACAAAGTAAGTCATCTTTATTCACAACTTCAATTTTGATTAAAAAATCTTGATCTGATTCAGAAATTTAACAAAAAATGACCAAATTGTATCATTTTTTCAAAAATCGAGATCAAATTAGGACTAAAAAAAATTAGAAGACTAACTTCACATTTTTGAAAGAAAAAAAAATAAAAATTAAAAGATTAATTTCAAAATATTTATATAAACTGATAAAAACATTGTATTTATTTTTTTAAGATAATAAAAAATAATAAAATTATAATTATTGTTATCATTATAATTATAAAATAAATACAAATAATTTTTATAATTTTACTATAATTAATTTTCATTTATAATAGTTAAGTTTCAAATAAAAATAGTCAAATAAAAAATGATTAAATTAAATAAGTGATCACTTGAAAGATAATGTTAATAAAATAATTAGTTTTATTTTTAAAAATATTAAAAAGGTAAAATTAAAAATGTGAAAAAAATAAGAATAGAAATATATTAAATATAGATATATAAAAAATTTTAAAATATTAAATATATTAAAAATATTAATTTTTAAATAAATATTTAAAATTATATATTAATTAAATTACGTAGATATAAAAATTTTGGGGACTATGGCCCCTCTTCATAGATCCGTTTCTAAACTAAATCAATGGCAAATGAATGATGTAACATACTCTCATTCGAGTTCTAATTTCTCGGCTTTTCATTTAATAATTTTTTTAGGAATATATTTTTAACAAATTATTTCAATGCACTCCTTTTCATAATTTTGTTTTATTTTCTTATTGTTAGAAAAAGATTGTGTTTCGTATAACTTCTTTTATGCTATACATGTAACACGAAATACTCTTGACACCTAAACACTTGTTTTATTTAAAAATCACATAAGACCTTATATGTCATTTATTGCACACTTTACTTTTAGAAATGCATATTAATGATATCAATTTTATATAATTTCTAAAATAAAAAGTATTATTAAATTTATAAAAATATGATCATAAATAATTATTTTTAAAATTTTATTGTGGATAGCTTTTTCTTTATGGTGAATAGTTAATTATGTTTTAGAAATAGCTCCAAAACCTAGAAGTTAAACAGAAAGATTTGTCTACACCAAAAATAACTAAAGGAAAAGTCTCTGAAGGGTAGAAATAAGTTTCACTATATTCTTTCATGTCCTTCAATTAAAAATGTCATACACATTTTTTGGTTAATTTAAATAAGAAATTTGTGCTTTATTCCTATTTTCCTATTCTAAATATTAATTAAATATATTTTTTTATAAAAAAATTAAAACATGATATTATTAATGATTCAATGTACAAATGGTAAATTTTATTTTCAATAACAAATATTAAAAAATGTACATAAATATTTAAATAAAGTAAAAGATAATAATTGCATAAATATCAAAATAATTATAAAAAATCATTAAATAATCAAACACAATTAAAATTTTATAACAACTACATAGATATTATTGTGCAAATATTGAGAGGAATAATACATTTAAAATTCCAGTGAACTTGATGGATATCATGTGGAATAATTAAGAAAAAAACGAAAAGAATTTTTTGAATGAAATAAAACTAATAACTAAAAATAACAACGTGAATAAGTTTTTTATTACTTAATAAATAAAAGTATATATTAATAATTTAAATTAAAATTGGATATGAGATTAAACATGCATATACATATATGTTTCTGTCTTTGTATGAAATTTTTAAAAAAAATATTATTTGTAGTTGTACCAATTTTGTTAAGGCTTATTTAAAATGATTGAAAATTTTAATTATAGTTTACTTGTTATCATTGTTAGCATTGAAATTGAGCATTGTAATAAGATATGATGACACTATTCGGTCATAATGTCTATTTACTACTCAATCTATAAAAGAAATTTAATATGTTATCTCATTGTCTACTTGTTGGATACCTATTTAAAAAATATCAATCGATTTTTTTAAAGTCCACATGTATTCATGGATATCTGTGAATATTTAAAAAAAATATATAATTTTTTGAAATAAAATATAAAGAAAATTACAAAAAAAATATATAATATAATATAAATTGAATTAAATTAAATATAAATTGAATTTAACTAAATAAAATATAAATTAAATTTAACTTAATAAAATATAATTCTATTTTTATTTTTATTTTTTTGTAGATAACGAATATCTGCGAATATAGATAATATGATAGCTGCATTCAATTTGTTTATAAATGGATATTAAAATACTCGTTGCGGGTAACAACACTTCACTTGTGATTTTATGTGCAAATACCCGCAAGTTCATGTATTTTTGTTACCTAATTATAAGGAAGATAAAGAAGTCATTTCATAATTATTTGTTATGGGGAAATATAAATATGTATGAAAGATGATAATTTTAAAATTGCAAAGCTTAGAAATATTAAATGTTGTAATTACCTTGGGAATATTATGACCACCATTTCCTTTGCTTTTGAACTGCAGAAGAAAGATAACTGGACACATGCAGAAGAAAATGAACATCTATTAATATCCACTTAAGAATGAAAGTTATATTCTTTTCTTTATCCCTTCAAAATGCTTTGAATGTTAGTGCTCCTCTCATCTAGGAAAGTAAAAAAGTAAGATTCTTGGAGTTCCCCTAAATTCTTTCCTAAAAATCTAGGTTTTAGTAATTTCTTACTTAAATCTAACGCCAGAATAAGAATGTCACAACCTATAACATGTAGACAAATCTAATGTGAGCATTCCACACAAGGAAAGTAAGGCATTTTTTCTTAATGAGACTCACTTTTTTGTTAAATAATTATCTAATGAAGTACAAAAACATAAGTGAAAACTATAGATGGCCTATAGCACTTATTTGTGAAAGACACTTAGCGATTTGTGAAAGACACCTAGTAATATACACATCTTATTGAACATGAGTTAATCTTTGCCTTAGTAAAAAAAAGCAAAGAATAAATGAAAAGCTCATCTAATCTTTTTTTTTCTCTCTCTCTCTCCCACCGCCTTAACAAGGCATCTCCTACCCTCTCTTCTCTTAAATTCACTTTCAATCTTAGTCTATTTTAGAATTTGAATGCACTCTATCATAGTAGATGAGTTGAGGAACATTTTGAACAGGTTGTGATAAGAGTTAATTTTGTAGCTTTTAGAAAGCAAGGTGTTTGTATCTATGTTGTTTAAGAAAGTCTCAAGAAAATTTCCATTGAACATTAAAATAACATGGTTATCATGTGAAAGTCCATTTCATAGAGACTCCAAAAGAAAGAAGAGATGATAGATTCTAATTAACAAGAGAAAACAACTAAACAAAAGAACACATAGCAAAAATATAAGTTTAAAATGGAAGCAAAAGATGAGAAGAGAAGGGGATGTAAGAAATATGGAGGTGGCACGCCACTTGGGGATGGCCCATCCCAAGATGAGTTGTGGTTACCGCTAATAAAACCAAGGTTCAAGATAAGATTAAAGAAAAACACACTTTAGAAAAGAGAGACTCACAAATACACACAGTGTTTTAAATTCAACATTTAGCAATCCTTTATAAATGAAGAGGAGAATTTCTTAAATAGGTGACATCCTAACAATAAAACAAAGATGAAGGATATATTAGCAAAATCACAAATATCTTCCATATTATTATACGCTAGGTTTTTTGAAGTAGAAAAATATAAAGGCTACATCAGACTTATATCTTACAACTAAGAACAAAAAGAATTGTAATTTGGGAGGTGTGAAAAATTTATTCTATACCAAAACTCGGTAATGCTAAAATAGAAATTGGTAAAAAAGAGGAACATTTGTGTTCTTGCTCACCATCCTTTCCTATTTCATATGCAAACTTATTTTCTACCCTTAATAACTTATTTTTCTCGGTTTGTATTGTATGATTAATATCCTTTTAACTCATACTTTTTTAGTTTCAAACTTGAAATAAATCATGTCTTAAACTTTTAATATATTTTATTCTAATTTAAAAAAAATATATAATAATTTTAACCTAATTGGCACAATTCATTTTAAATGTGGGTCCATAAAATCATTTAACACCTACAGAAAATATATTCAGTTTTTTTTAAGTTTAATACCAAAATATACTAAAATTATAGATGAATTTTAATTTTACTTTAAAGATTAAGAAGTAAAAATATTTTTAATCCCATTCTTTACAACTTAGTTATTGAATGACGTTTAAGATATAGATTAATCGCTTTGAGTGCGAGGATTATCTATAATTTTGAATGTACAAACAAATTGACCTTTCAAAAAGCACATTTACCAAATCCAAAACCTAAATCCCCAATCAGGTGAGCCCCATTGTCGTCGATGGTGAAGGAGGTGAATAGTGGTGCCATGTAACCAAAGCTTTGAAGAATTGCTCCATTGTGGCGCCTTGAAGCAGTTACCTCCTGTTCTCCTACTAGAAAAACGAAGTTAACTAGGTTTGAGGGTGTGGGAATGTAAACTTGAGTTTACGAGTTGATTAGTGATTTTGATAAACATGCTCTCACTTCCTTTTTTATTTGGTAATTCTGGTTTTCAATTCAATGATGAATGCACTCATTTGTATGTTTTTAAGTGTGTTAGTGAATGTAGTTATCGGTACCTGTTATGGTTGAATGTGATATTAAAAGAAACAGAGTATGCATTTTTCTAGAGCATTTGTTATCAGTTTAACTGTATTTGAAGGAACGCGACATGGAAAGTCCCCACTCTGTGAACAGTTCAAGAAGAACTCTCCGTCTGTCAAAGCAGCGAAGGGCAACTGTGTCCTTTTTTTGACCCTGATGACAAAACCTCTGGCTTTGGATGTCTGGCGATCATGGCCCTAAGCCATCTGAAGTTTATGGTTTTTTAGGTTCTATTATTACCACTGTTGTTGCCACAGGTCTTCTTCCCTTTTATTCTGCTCTTTAGAATTTTAACCCTTTTCTGTCTTTTTTCTATTATAAGTGCCTTTCCATGCGCAATAATATATGTGATGATTGTAACTTTTAGTTAGCCACCAAGTTTTTCGTGACACTCATATGGGAATTTTGACTTATATTGTATTTTAATATTTTCCTTGTCAATAGTTTTTTTCTTCATATGGGCATGTGTTCCAGAATCATGGCAACAATCTGCTGGCATCTCGTACTATCCTAGAGGTTAGATATCTTTGAACCTATGGAAAGTATCAGATCTATGGAAAGTATCAGATGTAATTGTTTGGGTGCACAAAACAAGAATTTTTTGTCGAGAATACCTGAAGTGAGAATTTATGGAGTGTTAATTTTAAGGTTTACAAATGTAAACTCAGTAATGGGGCATGAAGTGTATTGATTTTGTCAATTTAGCTGTTAAGTAGGGCTTTTGGGAAGGGATGGAGGTTTTTAAGACAAACTTCTTCCAATATCATCGTTTACTAATATATATATATATATACATATATATATATATATATATATATATATATATATATATATATATATATATATATATATATATATATATATATATATATATACATATATATATATATATATATATATATATATATATATATATATATATATATATATATGTATATGATGCTTACATATGGGAAAATGATTTCAAATTAACAGTTTATGTAAACAATGTAAATTTAGCATCAGTTTTTGCTTTCGAGATAATGGAGTGGGGACGCAGTTCGCATATGTAGGAAAACAAATTATTTTCAGATTTTGGGCTTTTCAGACTGTTTGTGTGACAAAATGTTAGCAAAACAACTTCTGACTATTCAGATATTGGGCTCTAGCAGTACCAACATATGTGATGGTGACCATTCTTCTGATGCTGGGATTCTACATTGGCCTTAACGTCATATCAACCCCTTCCCCTGCTTATTTAAACACAGTTTTTGTTGAGTTTGATGCCAAATTCTTCAGTTACACGTGTGCGTAATTTTTATTGCAACATGTTAGTAAACAACAAAAGTTTGATGACAAATTCATTTGGATTTTCCTTTTCTTGATGTTGTGCTATCAGTTATAATCCAAAATCCAAAGCATTGCTTTTAAGTTCTGTTAACTGATATGGACTTCTCTTTGTTCAGATGAAGTCAGTAGAAATCCTTCGAGTAGCGAGTGTTCTCTAGAAGATGAGAAACCCATCGATCCCATTTCAGATATTGGCCTTGACAGAATCAATGATATCATATTCATTAATCCAATGTTGTGACGGTGGGAATTGCTGCCAAACAAGTGCTGCTAATTTGGGTTGTTGTCGGGGAGGTTATAGCTACGCAGGTAAAATTTCAATCGAGATATAATGACAAATTTCAATTGAGAATGAAGATTTATATACTTTACGCCCAACAAATTTATTACAGTTTTCTGCGATAACATTCTTTTCTATATAATTATAAACAAGAAGACTCTCTTGATAGTTAAAGCAAGTAGTTTAGTGAAGTGGAAACAAGCCTAAAAAGCGAATCATGCATACAAGTATGGTATAATTTTTTTTTTCATTATAGTAGTGTTTTGTGAAGAACGGGTGTGGAGTTTCTTTTCTCTTGTTATGCTATGTCTAAGATTTGTCCAAAATGGTTTGTCTATAATGTGGTAAAAAGTGAGATCCAAAACAAATTTTAACATATTATAGTGATGTTCTTAATCTAAGCTAACATATTATAACCTTACCTTGTGTTTAGATGAAGCATTTCAACAATGCTGAGAAATTGAAATGCATTGTATTTGTTAGATATTGTTTGATATTATTAAGATATTGTTAGATATTGATAACCACAATATCAAACAATATCTTATATTTAATCTTTTTATTTTCAATTACTCTTTTTATTTGTATCTCTCTCTATTATAAATAGATTACCCTATGTGTGGTTTATACACAAGGGAGATTAATCTCAATCCCTATTTTCTTTATTCTCAACATGGTATCAGAGCTTAAGGGTACTCAAGGGTACTCTTGATCCTTCGTTAAAGTAACTTTTTCGTTCCTACGAAACATGTGCTCAAATCTGGGAGCATGCCAAGTTATTATATACCAATGATACTCAACGTCTCTATGGTGTCTGTTCTAAATTTGCTACGCTTATTTTCTCTAAACATCAAGACTCTATGACTGATTATATGGGCAAAATTCATGCTCTATTTCATGAATTCAATGAATTATTGCCTCCTTCCCCCGACCCTGCCACGGAGATCGAACAACGCTCAAAGTTCTTC
>Ga0214545_1006208_pt1 | contig 20955 bp, 8 predicted proteins | sample CNSS4metaG_FD_160064 | JGI IMG/M metagenome (GOLD analysis project Ga0214545, IMG submission 160064) | Root nodule microbial communities from cowpea collected in UCLA plant growth center, Los Angeles, California, USA - CNSS4 | ecosystem: Host-associated > Plants > Roots > Nodule | place: USA...
TTCAAAAAAAAAAAAAAAAACAGATTTTATTCGAAATTCATATATGGAAACTAAACCCTGCAAGCACTGTTACAAAACATAAGGTAATCAAAAGCAACAAGACATAAAAGTTAATAGTAATAGTAGCAATTATTTATGATGCCCTTGTAAAATTGTCTGCTTCTCATGCAACCATACAAAAAGATTGTCAAAATCTATGACAACTACAAGCATCATAAAAACAAATTTATCCAGAGTTTATGATGAGTTATAGGTCAATTTTCTATAAAAATACGTTTAACAGTATCAAGTTTATAGTAAAAATAAAGAAATACATTAATGGTCATAGCGGAACCATTGAACACCAAAATCATACAAATAATAATTGTAGGGCTAAGAATCATTTGCCACCCCAGCACAAATGACAAAGCTGCAATACTGCAAAAAAACTGTCTGAACTTCTCTGCCTTGTTGATATAAACTAAAATAAAATGGTGTACAAACATGTTTCCACCAAACCAGGTAAATTTGGTAGAGGTGTAACAAGAGGCATGTATCATGCAATACAAAAAGTCGTTATTATTCTTCTGTTAAACAAGCAAAGGCAACCCAACAATGAAGGATAATAAACCCTAACATAACTAAGGTACTTGTTGGAGGCTACCTAGGCTCTTGCCCTCCACCATCTCCATAACTAAACATTACCTGCCACCTATAAAGCTCGACCAGGCATGGCGCCACCACCACTGCCACGACCCCTGCCTCGTCCAGAATAACCATATCCTCCTCTTCCATAATAACCACCACGCATTCGTCCACCAGGGCCACGGCCACGGCCACCTCGGTTTCCATGGTACCTCACAAAATCACCAAACGTCTGCACCACAAATCCGCAAATGAATTTGATATTGTCCCTAGAAATATGAAATCTACCAAAGAGAAAAATTACCTCAGTATCAATCTTCACTTGTTCAGAGTATCTAGTCCTTCCATTCCGTGAAGTATTATCATGCACGTTGGAGGAGAGGGAGTCAAAGAAGTCATCCTTGTTATAAATAGGCTGCAAAAATCATGAAAAGCAGAGTCAAAAACACAATACAAAGACTAAAAAATTAAATCATTAGGTGAAAACTTGATACATATCAAGCTGCACACTCATTTATATTACCTTAACATCAAGGTTTGATAAATCATTATTCTCTTCATCTTGGTAATCTTCATCATACGCTATTTCTTCCCCATCTTTTGAGTGAGACTTGCTTTTACCAAGATGACCCCATACTTCATCCTTTTTGAATTTCTCATTCATTGCCATGAAATCAAAATCTTCAGTGAATTGTGTGACTGGGCCCTGAAAGCATTAATAATTTTTACTTAGGTATAATCCCAATGGTCCAAAAATTGTTTAAAAAAGACAAAAAAAGAAAGGGCATGTTGTTTCATGGTAGATAATTATAATAAGTGACTTGAGAAATGACTACAGTTATAAATGAAATAGTAATTTGAATGTTGTTACCCCAATTCCTCTTCCTCTCCCGCGTCCTCGGTAACCATAGCTATGATGAGTTTGAGTTGGAGCTCCACCAGGCTTAAGAAAATGCAACCAAATATCAGAAGTCCTTCTCAATCAAACGAATAAAAATTCTAAATACAATAACTAACATAATAAATTATTCATGCGTCACTTGATGCTAATTTTATTTCATAAAAGCAAAAGGTATACGAATTAAGAAACAATCATCAATCATTATAATTTATGTATGGAAGCTGACAATTAAAACCATAGACAAAACAAATCAAATCGTACTTTAATTCTCAGCAAAAGAAATGGAAAAAATTACAGAAAAGTTTATCAGCGGAGAAGTGTTTGTAGACTATCTAAATTACAGAGCACAATTTCACCATATTCCTCATTAGATCAAAGCCTAGCTTAATGGATAAGGAGAGCAAGTTGTCATGAAAGATTTAGAGGGAAGTCTGATGATTTTCACATTCACAACATTTAAACTTGTCAAAATGTGATTTTGCTTAAGAAATAACGTTTGGTTTAATTTTTTAAAACACTTTTGCTAAGAAGTGAAAATATATAACTTCTGCATTGGGCTGAAAATTTTGTATCATACAACGGACTTGTTTTTTAGATTAAATTTTCAAATGTAAACCACTTTCTTCAAAGTTGGTACAATTTGATTCACGGCAAACAGCTTTAGAATTGCTTTTGCTTCCAGTACAACATGATTTTAGTAAAAATATAGATTTTTTGTTGATGTCAGTAGTGTTGATTTTGCCCCCAAACCTAGGTTTAACAAGTGATAAAACTCAATATGCCAAACCTGCTTAACACATCCAAACAAAAATCACTTACCTTATAAATCAATTTTACAAAATTAATTACATTCATAAAGAATTTTGCAAATGCTCAATCAAACATGCACTTCGTTCTAACCAAAATCAGGATAATCTAAAATCGGTTACAAATGTTCATCCATGGAAACATACAAGCATTATTCAAATTCATTAACGAGACATACAAATTCATTAACGAGACCTCCCCCATATTACGATATTGTATGGAAACATACAAGCATATCAAAAACCATAAAAAACAAACTAATTGATCAAGAGAAAAGAGGATACCCTGTGATTGGGTCGTGAAGTTACTGGCAAAGGCAGTATTGGTGGTTGAACATCAGCAAACACTGGCAGAGATGACTCAGAAGATGACATTGATGATACCTGAACCACTTCAACATCCTTATGAGGTGCTTGCGAAGGCTGAGCTGAAGTAACTATCGATGGTCCAGGCTGCAATAATTGACCTGGGGTTATCAGAGAAGGGGCTGATGTTTCTGTATGGATAGAAGTTGATGATCCAACTGCAGGAGATAACTGGGATCCAGTTTGATAGGCCAAGCTTGAACCTGAAATTGCATTTGGTTTGCTGTTGATGGGTGGCACCATAGCATTCATTTCTGGACCAGAATTAGTCAGCGAAGTCAGTGTTGGTAAGCTAGCGGCTAACATGGTTGCTGAAGTTGAAACATTGGGTGTCTTGTTTGTTACTGATGCTGGCAAAATTTCAGAAGCAAGCGTTGCAGAAGGTGCAGGAGGCAAAGCAGAAGGCAAAGCAGATGGTGCAGGAGGCAAAGCAGAAGGTGCTGGGGGCAAATTAGATGGAGGCAAGGAAGCAGATGTTACACTAGGGGTAGTAGTACTCACAGGTAGTAAAGATGATGGTAATTCTGGCAAGTTAGAAGTTACAGTAGGTAAAGAGTGACTAAAACTGGGATACTGCATGGGCTGCTGCAAGGAGGAAGGCATTGATAAACCAGGTGGAGGTCGAAGCAAAGATTGTTGTTGTAATTGAGGAAGCCCATTGGGAGTACCATAATATCCTTGCCAATACATTGGCATAGCAAGCCTACCACCATTTGCATTTGGAGCAGGCGGAGAAGCTCCCCATGATCCTATGTTCCCTCCAGGTTGATACAAAGGTAAGGGCCCTTGAAAATGTGACCCAGCAAGTCCAAGCTGAGGGTTATGGGAGTTAAGATCAGTCAAAGGCCCACTTACAGCAGAAGGCAAACTTGTAGATGTGGTGACAGGACGAGGATAGTGAGACTGCAGAATGCAATACCATATGATTAGGAAGACATTATTTAACTGATTCATTATTTACACAAAAGAAATCTCATTAACCTGAATAATAGCTGGGTCATTGTTGACTTGTGGAGGAGGCTGCACAGGTGGAGAGGATTTAACCTGTAAATCCTGCAGAAAAAAATAAGACATGTCTCAGCTGATCTGATTTATATATAATATATATGTGAACATCAATCAATCAATCAATATTCCATGCAGTATCATCAATACAAAGCCTTTGTAGGTTAAACAGATTAACACATAAAACAGATAAGAAAATCTGGATCAACCTTTTAATGTTCCATCTACTGAATCAAAGATTCTAAAACGAAGTTGTACCAAAAACGCTTCTTCACAAAACCACTCAATTTACATGCCATTATTCCTAAGGTACTCTCAATGAAACCAGGTACAAATACATACTTATTTAGGAAAACAAAAACTTGTACATATTACATGCATAGTACCTTGATGTCAGTACCACGGAAAAGTATATACTCATAAACCTTGTCACCCGGGGGAATTTGTGGGCCATCCTTTTTCCTTCCTTCTGTACCAAAAGATCGCACTGCAACACAAAAAACAAAAGCATCGATTTATCAATCAAACCCATGATACTATACAACATATTTAGATTTAGATGGTAAAATTAGAAGCTCCAATAATACACACAGTTTTATGAAAACTATTGATCAGAAGTCCTGATGATTTGAAAATTCAATCAAAGAGCACAACCTTTACAAATACCACATAAACTTGCTTGATGTGTTTTCTCTTTTCAACGATACATGACTTGAACTTCTAACCAATACACACATAGGAAGCATATCAAGTGAGAAATAAGGTATCATGACATTTAAATGAAGATTAAAAGATAAATGCACATGACATTTTCATGAGATCGCACCAGACATAGTGGGTCATGTTTCAAAAGAGGGTTTTATTTCAAACTTTGATTAAGGGAAGTATAAAATCACAGAAATGCCTCCCAAAATAAACCTTAAATGACACCATATTGTGAGGGTTAAAGAGGAGTTTCACCCATCAATCAAGGTTGCAACCACTAATGCTACACATGACTGTGATCTACAACCCTCCAAGGCTACAATGGTTCTCGATTGCGTATCACACCAGCCCCAGCTCTATTGCGAGTGATTGACTATCAAAGAAGATATCTACGTAAATTGTCAATTATTATTCTCTCGCTAACATTAAAAATTTAAACATAAGAGGGAAGCATATGAATTTCCATTCTTTAATTCAGTTTGGCCTTAGATTTGGAAGTTTTTTCATAAATCTATCAGCACCAAAGTATCTGAATTTTGCTTCTTTCACAACTTAGGGACTAAATTTTTGAGTTCACCATTTACTCCTTGCATTTATTGATCAAAAAACTTTCCATTAACCCGAAATGCAATAACTAAACAATCCCCAAAAGCAAGCAGCAAATGACAAAATAAAAATATTACAGGAACCAAACATGCAAGTAAGCCTACGGTCTGAGAACCTTATCCAAACAGTGAATGTTAAACCCAGATACTTCAACAGGGATAGATTAAAACCACATGCCACGCTTAATAGACAAGTAAAACATGCAACCCAGATGTTGCAGGGATAAAGACACATCAATAACATTCTCAATCTCTTAGCAGAAGACCCAAGAGCTATCACAACTTCAGAAAATTCCTTTCCTGAGGCAAAAATTCACACCTCAGTGACAAATCCCCTCCAGAATTCAATTAAAAATAAACAACAACAACAACAACAAAGATCAAATTTTGAGAGTGAATTCAGAGATCTGAAACAAAGAAAACAAAATTAAACTGAAAAATAAACAAAACCCAGAAAGGATTAAGCGAATTTGGTCAGAATGAAAAAGTGGTTAGCAGAAGAATACCATTTCTTAGGCCAATACTGGACTCTTCTGTGTTGATGTTGTACAGAATGCCCTCGTATCTGATTTCACTCTTGGAAGTGAGGCTTATCAAGCTCCCAATGTAGGTATCCGCCGCAGAACTCGATCGGGAAGCGCCCTCGGACGCCATAAGTGCAAGCAAATGAGGTTAGGGTTTGGGTTTTGGGGCCCCTTTGTATGAAGCCCCTGTTACAATCTGTTCCAACTTTCAAATGGGGTCTCTGGGGTGATGGGATGTGAATGAAATGATGTACCTTTTATAGTGTAGTTTGTGAATGGGATAGGATGCTATGTGCATGAGATGATGTTATAATCTATATTTGTAATAATGCAATAATGTATGGTAGTTTGTGAATGGAATGGGATATTGTACTAAGATGATGTAATAACATACATTTTGTCTTATTTGAGTGTTGTCCTAACAATTCCTTTACCCAAAAGGATCTCAATTAATATTATAAGAGTTGGTATGAGCACTATTTAATTTTTTTTAATTACATTTTAATAGAGGATGTATATATATTAATTATAAGATTTTTTATATTATCTACTATTAATTATTTATATGTTATTGTTTATTGATTATTAATGTCAATAACTTTTGTAATCAATATTTTTTCAAAGTTACATTTAAAATATTATTTAATTGATTGATTATGTAAAACAAAAAGACACTGAGTTTTTCTTATTGAATTTAAACTCGTGAAAAATCATTCCTTAAATTTTGTAATTAATATTTTTGCAAAGTTACATTTAAAATATTATTTAATTGATTGATTATGTAAAAGAAAGACACTGAGTTTTTTTTTTTATTGAATTTAAACTCGTGAAAAATCATTCCTTAAATTTTAGGTTTGAAACACAATTGTTTAAGTGCCTGAGATCTATACAATATTGCTTGCAAAATATAAATCTATGAAATATTAAAATCACGAGTTAATATACAGTTTAAATTTAAAAGTTCTACTTATACTCCGTATTTTCCCATAATGTTTTCAAACTTTTATAGTTGTCTATTATTGATTTAGAATATTTTGCAAGTGAGTATTTTGGCAGAAGTATACTTCTAGTGTAATTTCTTTTAGAAAAATTATCAATATTTAAAATATATATTTAAAATATATATGAATATGGATAAGTAATATCACCTTAATATGACTTCATTAAAAAGAAGTAAGTATCGAAGTGATACAACTCTAATGTAAAATATTTTTAAGTTGAAATCATGTTAATGTGACAAAACTTTAATTTAATACATTTTAAATTAAAATTGTTTGAAAGTAATACGATCTCAATTTAATTTTAGTAAAAATTGTGCCAGAATTTAAAATATTTTGAACTAAAGTCGTATCAAGTTAGTATGACTTCAACTTTAGAAATGTTTTGAATCAATTTAAATCAAATTTGTGCCACTTTAACTCAATTTATCAACTTTCATATTTTCTTTTAATTTGTCTATTTTTATATTTTTTTCCAAAAAATTACATCAGAATGGTATTTTGCCTTGAACTTTATGAGACCACTTAATTAAATCTTATTGTATGGTATGGGTCATATAAAATTTTAGGTTAAATTTAGTCCTTGTATTTGTCAAATAATGTCAATTTAGTCCTTTAGTTTTTTCTTTATCTCAATTTGGTCATTCTTTTTTTAAAAATAATTACATTTGGTATTTGCCGTCAATTTTGACCAAACAATGTTAAAGTCAACGTCACGTGTCAATTTATGTTTTTTTTTTAATTTTTTACACATGTCACTTCATAATTGTGTCACGTATCAAAATGATTCAATTTAGTCCCTATATTTCTTTTTAGTTTCAATTTAATCCCATTTTTTGTAAAAATTAAGTAATATTGTTCCTCCTTAAATTGATACTCAATTTACTTTTTGTATAAATCTTATGATGATATTCTTACTAAAATTGACATTTTTATTAAATATTTGTAGAAATATTTTTAAACAAACATTTTGTTTTTAGTTTTATTATTAAACAAAGTTAAACCCCAAACTTAATTTCAATAATTAATCATTTTGTCATTATATATAAAGGCATCAAGTGTACCATATTATATGAACTTAGCGAAGATTAAAATTCAAATAATTTGTCATAAATAAGTTTAGAAATTAAATTTCAAGTTCAAAACAAACCAAAGTTTAAAGTTTTGTATAGAATTTAAAGTTAATTTAAAAATATTTCTAGATATATTTAATAAAAATCACTAATTCAAAAAAATCTTTTTATACCGGTTAAAAAAAGCGTTTAATACCGGTTGTGGAATCGGTATAGATATAGGTGATATAGAAATTTTGAACTTTCTATATTTGTTCTATAACCGACATAAAAAGTCTTACCTTTTATACCCCTTATGACTTTAACCGATATAAGAAATGATTTTTTATTTTTTTTATGAGAATTTTGTTTATGCTTCCTACCACATACAAAACCTGTAAATAATTATTCAAAACATTCAGACAACAAATTTCATTCAATCTAATATTCACATAAAATACAATCTAAAGTTTATATGAAATATAATACTAATCACATTTCTAATAGATAAAAATTATATTATTGGTTCAAATTTATTAGATAAAAACTAGAATAAATGGAACAAACAAATGAAAGGAACAAACAAATTTGTAATTAATCTCAACCCCTAATAAAATGCACTCAAAAGTGTGTTTTAAAAAATGTCCTCTTCTAGACAAGTAACCAAATTAGAAACAGTATACTATAGCATCCCATTATCATAATGTTTAGGACATTCATTAAAGGGTTCTAAGTACAAAAGCCATTCTAGCTTCAGAGGAATACTGTAGTGATTAGACACACCTCAACATAGCTTTCCCGCAACTTGTCCAAAGATAAAGCTGCATCTTTAAGATAAGGGGCAGCCCAACCATATTTTCCTTCAAAAAATAACAAAATCAGAGATTTTAAATAAAGTGTGTTTGTATTTATTTTTCTAACCTAAATTCTAGTCTGCATTAGCAGAATCAGATGATATATGCAGTAACAAGAAATTGAAATACGTTTGATAACAAATTTTTTTGTAATGTTGAGGTAACTACAAGTAGTTATACCTTCAATACTACTAAAAAAGCATAAGTAAACTATTAATCACACTTTTCATTCATTCTTCTTTTTTTAAAATTTCTTATCAACAGTAGACATTTATACATTGATATTCCATATAGTCAATGATAAAATAATAGATAATTGAAATCAACAGATCATATATACACTATATTCCATGTAGTCAAGAGAGTCATTAGAAGTAAAAATTTCAATTAAATAAAGGGCCTTTTAGATATAATTTTGTTAAATATAGTAAAATTAGTTAAGATTTGCTTATACTCATACCAGAGGGAATACTTTGATTTTTACAAGCATTTTAGTAGATGAGAAAGAAGTAAGAACAAATGCGAACCTTATAAGATTTCCCTTTTCTTTCTTTGCCCATATTTCTACCATTGTCTTATTATGCTTGCAGTATCCATTTTTAAACGGGAAGTCTGCTTGGATAAATCTAGCTTTGTTCTTGATATCATAAGATCATAGAACTTAGTTCATAAAATCAAATAAATTTGAATCAAGAAATTGTTTCAAGGCAATTTAGCAGTAATATATTACAAGCTGCATTTTTTTGTGAGTATCTAACGAATAAATTAAGAAAACATCCATCCAGAAAGTATCAATAATCCCTAGCCTAGAGATTTCTATAATTCTTCACCAATATATCATATAGGTAAACAAAAAGAATAGACAAAACAATACAAGTACACTTTAATACAAATTTTAGTTTTCTCTTTAAAAGAGAGAAATAAAGTTATGCTTGCCTATACACTTGAATATGTTGCCTTAAGATCACATAATCAATTATCCAAACCATGTTACCATCATAGAACCTAAATCATAAGATTGAGAGAAAAAAAAGGGAAATAAAAGCTCTAGGTACATCACGTACTTCCTTACCAGTTGAAATGCATCCAATGATAACATCAAAGACACCTTTGTTCAACATCTTGTATAAAATCTTGCACGTGTTTTAATCAATTGCCTGGAAGAAACTTTAGAGTTACTTGCATAATAATTGTAAAAAAGGAATCAACAAAAGAAAAAAGCTCAATTTAGGTGGTGAAAACCCCTTTCAAAAGATAAAATAGTCACAAAATATATAGCATGCACAAGCCTTACCTTGTTGATGAAAATCATAGACATAGAGGAATGAAAACAATTCATTCATGTAAGATTATTCTCCTAATTAGCACAAAAATGAAAGCAAGTAACACTTGTCTCACCACTCATAAGTACTTTTTTCAAGAAGCAACATGTTTTTTCCAACTCAAATCATACATTGGAAGGCACTGATTTGTAAATCTCTGCAACAAGGTCACTGAGTGTTAGTTTAAAACCTTTAGTGATAGAAATTGGAATGTAAAGGCTAGCACAAAATATTCATTCCAATACAAAAAATAATATAAAAAACTGCCACACATTAATAACATCTCAATATTTATTTCATGGTTAAGCTCTTGCAATGCGATAAATAGTAGATGAAAAAGGGGACATAAGTATTTGAAAATGTCATCAACCTTCAACTTCTAAAACAACACAAGAATTAGTAAAGCACAACCTATAAATGCATAATTCATTTGCCAAATTTTAACTAAAGCACTCACAGTGGCTTCGGTAGCATTATTGAATAAAAAAAAATTAGCAGCTCCATAGACTGCCTTCATTGGATAAACTCGAGATGTCATGGACAACCATTTCAGCCACGATTTCAACAGTGACTCGTTCCCAACCACCATTGCGTCCTTCACCTTCAGAATCGATGTCGATTTCAACCGGTTGAACCTTCATCGGAGCCATGCCTTTCTTCTGCTACTCTTTTTTAAGAGCTTCTAATTTTTTTGTCCATAAAAAATCCCCAACCCTATTCAACACAAATTCACCCTTCGAACTTCCAATACTAGTCAATAATAAGTCACATATTGGTCGTGTTCTTCTAGGCTAAGAGATTTAACGTTTCAAGGAGAGGGTTTTCATGGAACAATGGCGACGGTGGTCAAAGAGACGAGTATTGGTCATCAAAGGAGAGTTTTGCGTCTCCAAAACCTTAAACGAGGATAAACTTTTACCAACAATGAGAGACCACCACCATAGCAAAATTCGAGAGCACGAGAGGAAGAAGGGAATGTGTCATGAGCACCACCAATGACGACAGGAACAGTCAACAATAACGCACGAGAGGAAGAAGGGAGGAATGCATCACAAGCACCACCAATGGCGACAGGAATGTCAGTGAGAGCACGCGAGAGGAAGAAGGAAAAGCGCAAGAGCATGGGAAGACCTGACTTTGTCGGGAAGACCTGACTTTGTTAGGAAGAATGGCTCTGAAGCAGGGAATGCGAGAAGCGGGAAAGACCGAAGAGTAACATTTCACTTCTATATCGTTACAGGGACAATACGGTGTGGAATAACTCTTTTATTATTACAAAATTGCGATAACATTTTATTTCTATAACAATTTAAAATATAATAGTTATTAAATGTTTCTTTTTAAGAGTTTTATACCGACTAGAGTTAAAACCGGTTTAAAAGTTATCAACATTGTTTACAAAATTACTACCACCTCTTTTTTATATCTGATGAATTAGAACAGGTATAAAAATTAAGCTATAAAATGTATTTTTTGCACTAGTGAATGTTAATTTTAGTAATAATATCACCATAAGATTTATACAAAAAGTAAATTGAATCTCAATTTAAAGATGAACAATATTACTCAATTTTTACAAAAAAAATGGGATTAAATTGAAACTAAAAATAAATATAGGGACCAATTTGAATCATTTTGACACGTGGCATAATTATGAAGTGACACATGTAAAAAAATTAAAAATTAAAAAAAAAACAAAAAATTGACACGTGATGTTGACTTTAACATCGTTTGGTCAAACTAACGATAAGGACAAAATTGAATCATTTAAAAAAAAACAATGACCAAATTGAGACAGAAAAAAACTTGAGGACCAGATTGACATTATTTGACAAATACAAGGACCAAAAGAGTAATTTAACCAAAATTTTACAAGCAATAATTGTTTTTCTAATGTCTAACTATTAATATGGTGGCACACCCTAGATTATTTTGTATTGCAATGACAACAAATTAAACAAAAATAATTAAATATACAACTTAACTATTTTACTATTATTTTTTAATTAAGATATGTGGATAGTATCATATTGATTACTAAAAAAAATTAGCACATTAATTAAATTTTTTTCTAAGTAAATTAGAATGTTATAGAGATCTTATAAATTAAATAAAAACATGACTAACAAATCATAATTTATAAGTGAGGAGTACAAATGTCACCTTTGAAACTCATTTTTAATGTTGATTTAGGCATAATCTCTCTTACTAAAATGTAGACATGTCAACACGAGTTAGCACGTGTGAGCCAACCTGGTTCATCACGGGTTCAAACCATGTTAGGTTGAGAAATTGAAATTTTTTTTGGTTATAGGCAAAAGGCAGACCCTGGGAGATTGTTTTGGACTGTTTTATTAAAACCCTTACTCAATTGTATAAGTATGATGAGTTTCTGCACTATATATGTTGTTAATGGTGTCGTTTTGCGTCACAGTGCAGAAGTCTACAACTCTCGCTCAAGCGAGCCAGGCTTGCCTAGGTGAGATTTATAGAGAGTTGCATCTGTGTTTGTTCGAGCATCTCGCTCGGGTGGGAAGTGTTGGTTTTGGGCGACAGACCATCTCACTTAGGCGAGTGTGTCTCACCTAAGCGAGAAATCGTGAGGATTTTGTGTTTTTGTTTGAGTCTCCCGCTCAGGCGGGGGAGTTTTGTTTTGAGCGACGAAGCTTCTCGCTTAGGCGAGCCTTCCTCGCCTAAGCGAGGAATCGTGGTGCGTTGGGTGTTATGTTTAGCTCGCCACCTAGGCGAGGTGCATTGGTTCAAGGCGAAGGATGGTCTCGCCCAAGCGAGAGGGAGCTTGCTCAAGCAAGAGTTTGTGGGTTGTTGATGCAAGGTGCTCGCGCAAGCGAGAGTGTCTGCTTAAGCGAGATAGGCATGGGTGCTTGAGCGAATTCTTTTAGTCTAGGCTGAGAAGAGTGAAGTTGTTTGTGTCTTCAAGGCAAGCGATAATACTGTATCAGATTGGTTTATGTACTATTTATGATGCGTGGTCTACAAGGCTTCTAAGGTATCTCATAGGTGGGCTTGCTGGTGTTCCTTGAGTTGTGGCTAAGAACATATCCCTTGAGTTGTGGCTCGGGATAGGGGTTAAGCACGTGGCATTCTCCGAGTTGTGGCCCGGAATAACGTTCCTTGAGTTGTGGCTCGGGATAGCGGATGAACACGAGGAACTCTTGAGTTGTGGCTTGGATTGGAGAGTGTTGCTGGTGTGAGTGTGCTAGTTGTGGCCAGTACGGATAGGTCCATATAGATTGCCCTCCTCAGCCAATAACTGACGAGTTTGGTAGTCTTGGGATGTTACGGACTACGTTCATATTTGGAAACTCCATCTAGCGTTACGGTGTGTGATCCATAACATGGTTTCCCGCACATGCTCTATCAGTTGTGGCCGATAGATGTGGCAACAAGACGCCTTGAGGTACTCACTAGAAGATGTAGAACACTGCTAACATGATTGTGGCCATGTGGAAGGACATGAATGAGTTTCCTTCGATGCGAATTGACATCATATGGTTGTGGCCATGTGGAAGGAAAGGATGATGCTCCTTGATGCGAATTGATATCAGCATGGTTGTAACCATGTGGAATGAAAGAAGAGTTTCTTTTGATGTGTTTTGTTATATTTAAATGATTGATATATATATATATATATATATATATATATTGATTATATTAGCTCACCCTATCTGCTTGTGTTTGGCGATGATCGTGTATGCGGTACACGTGAGCAGATGATGTGGATGCAAGTGCTTCTGGTGGAGCTTAGCTACGGAGAGGGGATAACTCAGGTTTTCTTTATGCTTTATTATTATTGGTTTTGGAAATAAATTGTAAACATTTGAGGGATGCTCTTATATTATTTCCAAATATTACAATTTATGGTTTTGCTTTATTATTGAACAATAATAAAAGTCTTAAATTTCCCGTGCTCTGGGAAATGAGGTATTATTAATTGCAGCGTGTTTAAACTTTATTCTCTATTTTATTAAAAATCTGTAATATTCGGTCAGAATGTTACATAATAAAGAACTATTAACTCCAAACTTAGACCCCTCATAGATACTCAAAACTTGGGCTCAGCCCAGGCCCATCGAGAATCTGAATTTTGGCCCAAAATGGCTAAGGGGGGCCCAACCCAAAAAAAGGGGCATACACAATTAATGACTCTATAAATACACGTGAACCCCAACAATTAAAGGTACGCTTTCATTAACTGACTAATATGAGATTTGACTTTTGAGAGTTGTTTAAAGTGTATGCTTCTTACTTTTCCACGAGATCAAGTTACCACCAATGGAGACACAATACCCAAATGTAGATCTTCTATCAGAAGGAGATCCTGCTCAATCAACATCAAAATAGCAAAGAACTATTTATGGTTATTAGAACCATATAACAATCCTTTTATAGGGGATCTTTTAATATACTTCAAGATACGAATGACTGTATTCCAATGATCTTCACATGAAGAATTAAGAAATTGGCTTACCACACTGATTGCAAAGGAAATGTCAGGACGAGTAACGATAAGATAATTTAATTTTCCAACCAATCTTCTATACTACTCAGGATCAGATAGGCTCCCCCTAATTTGGTAGAAGTTTAGTATTGGGATCCATGGGTGTATCAACAGACTTTGAACTCACCAACCCAGTTTCCTCCAGAATATCCATGGCATACTTTCTTTGAGATATAACAATACCATCATTGTACTGTGTCACCTCAATACCCAAGAAATATTTGAGTTTGCCAAGATCTTTGTTCTGAAAATGGTGACAGAGATGTTGTTTCAACTAAGAGATGTCATGGTTGTTACTCCCTATAAGAACGATGTCATCAACATATACTATCAAGTAAACACATCCAACACTTGAGTGTTAATAAAAGACAGAATGATCTGCTTCACACCGAGTCATACCAAATTGTTGAACAACATTGCTAAAATTTCCAAACCAGGCCCTAGGAGATTGTTTTAGGCCATATAGGGATTTGCGAAGACGACATACCATCCCAGAAGACTCCCCATGAGCAACAAACCCAAGAGGTTGCTCCATATAGATTTCTTCTTGCAAATCACCATTGAGAAAAGCATTTTTAACATCCAGTTGATAAAGAGACCATTGTTGAAGAGCAACCATGGCGATAAATAAACAAACAGAAGTCATCTTTGCCACGGGGGAAAAAGTATCGCCATAATCCAACCAAAAAATTTAAGTATAACCTTTGGCCACAAGACAAGCTTTGAGGCGATCAATAGTACCATTAGGTCCAACTTTGATAGCAAACACCCACCTACAACCAACAACAGATTTTCTAGACGGTAACGGGACCAATTCCCAAGTTCCACTATTATGAAGAGCACTTAGTTCATTTGTCATGGCCTAACGCCAACCAAGATGGGCTAAAGCTTCACGGACAATTTTTGGAATGGTCACAGAAGAAAGAGAGGAAAGACATGTATAAAAAGATAATGACAAGTGATGATAACTCAAAGCAAGAGGGATTACGGGTAGAACGCATACCTTTTTGGGGGGCAATGGGAAGGTCAGACTCAGGTATCATAGCCATAGGAGACATAGTAGTTGGCACTTGAGTGGAGTCACATGGTGGTGGTTGGGATCAATTTCGGCGACTATAAACTTGAACAGGTGGTGGAGGAGAAGTTGAATGTGGAGTAGGAACCGATGGTGGAGAAGACACAGTAAGAGGGTCACAAACAATAGGAACATTAGAGGTACTATGAGAGTTGTCAGGATTGGATGGAGTCAAAGGTGACGATTGAATCTTAAAATAAAGGGAGAACTCATCAAAGGTGACATTTGTAGACACAAAATAATGGTTAAGAAAAGGAGAAAAACATTTGTATCCTTTTTATGATCTTGTAAACCCTAAGAAAACACACTTATGTGATCTAGGAGAAAGCTTGTCTAGACCATGATTGAAATTATGAACAAAACATGTAGACCCGAAAACTCTTAGAGGTAAGGGATGAAGAGGGTCATGAGGGAATAAAATGGAATAAGGTTGTCGGCCGGAACTGGCACTCCAGCGGCGACGGCGGCTCTAGTAGCGGCAACGGCAGTCCGGTAGCAGCGACGATAGTCTGGTAGCGGCGACGACAGTCCGTTGGCGGCGACGGCGTTCGATGGCGATCCGTTGGCGACAGAGGCGGAGGCAGCGACGACGAAAAAAAAATACCTTAAGCTCTAGATACCATGTTGAGAATAAAGAAAATAGGGGTTTGAGATTAATCTTTGATTGCATGAGTTTTTGCTAATAATTGAGAAGTTACTTTGATTAGAGGTAGAAACTTAGATTAGAATTAATAAAGAAGTTACTTTGATTAATTAACTTTTTACTAGATATAAGGTCTAAAAGAATAGCCATGATTAAGACTATTAATGTTTAATTGAGAAGTTACTTTGGTTAAATTTACTAGGACTAATCTACAAAGTTCTTGCTTTTAATTGAGAAGTTACTTTGGTTAAAAGTGAGGACTTCAACAAATTAATTAAGAAGTTACATTGATTAATTTGAAATCTTAAACAAGAAATCAATAACAATAATCTTTAGAAAATCAATGATGAATCCTATTTTGAAAGAGCAGTGGAATTGGCCTATTTACTATTACAGTTACAATCTTTTACTTGCGTGTCATTTATTCTTTACTTATCAAAACCCCATATTTTTATAATTACCAATTTTAATTGCAGTTTTTATAAGAATCAAATATTTGAGATCAATTCCGTATTCGTTGTGAGACGACTCAGGATTATCTTAACCCTAACTAGTTTGTTCACTACAAACTTGACAATACTAAAGTTGCTAAAGTTAAGTAGTGGTAATTTGATCGCCTCACGACAGCGATATCAAATTTGGCGCCAAATTTGATAATGTTGTTGTTGACGCGTTCAAATTAATACTACTAAACTATAGCAACTTCAGTATTGCTAAGATAGTAGTCAACAAAATAGAAAGGTGGCCCAAGTTCCTACTCAAGCTCTCGCTCAAGCGGAGAGCTTTCATTTTGAGCGAGATGTCATCTCACTTAGGCGAGAGGGGCTCGCCTAAGCGAGAACTTGTGAGAGCCTGTTTGTGTTTCGCTTGGTTGTAGCTCAGGCGAGAGACCTTACCTTTGAGCGAAGAGCAGTCTCACCCATGTGAGGAGGTCTCGCCCAAGTGAGAGCTCGCGAACACTACAGTCCTCTTTGTTGGCAGTCTCGCCTCAGTGAGGACATGTAGCTTGAGCGAAAGACCTCTTTTGCTTGAGTGAGGGTCCTTAGCTTGAGCGAGACTAGTGTAGGGATTTATGTTCTTTTCCATGTTTTTGGTTGGTTGTTGTATGATTGGTTGGAATACCCTATTTAAAGTATGAAGTATGTGAATATGCATGGAATATCTGACTGTATAGGTTGAAATTGATGAGTTTGGTGTGATCTTTGGAGCGAACATGATTGGATGGTTGGTTATAAATGTTGGCATGGAATTAGTATGCTTGATAACTTTATGCTTAGTTGGTGAGACATAATTTTGGTGTGGTTTAGGACGTAATTCCATGAATCTCTAGGTGAGATCTCATGGTGGTGCCTCATTGGTCAGGACGTAATTCCACGATGGTTGTGTGGTGGTGCCTCATGGTCAGGACGTAATTCCATGACCCCTGTTAGTGGGAGCTCATGGTGTTGCCTCATGATTAGGACGTAATTCCACGAAGATTCGTGGTGGTGCCTCATTATATAATTTAGTAAGAATTCAAGTAAGGATTACATCGTGACACTCTAAAGAGACAAATAGTCTCACATAGAGCGTACTGACTCAAATGGTGAGAGTAGTAGGAGGCCCTAGTCTTTGGCGGGATAATGGCCTTAAATGTTTGAAGGCTAACCTTGTGAGTGGTGGGGTGAAACCCATTGGCAATTAGCTTTACAGATACCACAAGTGCAAGCTTCCGGTGAATCCGACTGATTATATGTATCCGGATAATGGTGTCTCTGAGTCGTAGTGTATTGCTTGTCAGTCGTTATATGCTTGGTGGATTTTATGTACGCTTGACTTTTGAATTGTATTGCATGATAAAAACCTTTTTACTCTAGCTTACCCTTTTTGCTTGTTTGTATGTTCTATGTGTGTTTTTCTCCTTTTGCGATGATCATCAATTTATTGATGTGAGCATATACGAGAACTACTCGTGGTCATCAGGGTGATGGAGATTTTGTTGCTTAGTTCATCTTGGGTCGGATCTTGCTTATCTTCGAGTTTTCTTTTAGGGCGGTAACCCTTGTATTATCTTGCTCTTGAGCATTTATTTTGTATACTGTCGATCTACTATTTTGTCTTGTTATTGACATTGTGGTGTGCCTTAGTATTTTATTCTAAGTACCTTGGATATCTATAAGGAGTGACATTATACTCCACAACTTGCTCGTTATATTATTATGTGCAATGTTTCATTTAATTATGTTATTATTTAAATGGGACGTTACAAGAGGAACACTCCACTCTTCCTACCCCAAACTCTTCGAACAATGAGCACCAAGGATGAATTGAAGTCTGGTTTGAGGTAGAGTTATCAAAATGGGTTGAAACCTACGAGCCAACGCGGTCCACCATGGGTTTGAGCCGAATTGGGTTGAATTTTTCTTACAAATTTTAGTACGAGTTAATTTTTGACCCGACCCACCCGGGTTGAACTTGTGGTAAGCCGGGTTAGCTCAGCAATCCGCAAATAAAGGGTCACTCAAGTGTTTTTTATTATATTGGGCTTTGAATTTGGGTCGGGTTAGGTTGTTTTTTTAGCCAATACATTGGTAATTTGTATTTTTATGATTTTGGTTTGTATTTGGAGTTTAACATTTGTTTGAATTGTATTGAAGTTTATTTAGATTTTAATTAGAATTATAATTTAGTTGTTTTGTGATTGAAGAAAAAAATTGTATTTTTTTTTAATTAAGTGAGCCAGTTAGCAAATCTGTTTAACCAACCAACCCATGGTAGGCCGGACCTGGTTTAAAATTTTTTGGTTCGCTAATAAGTGAGTCGGATTGAGTTGGCTCACTAAGTGGCCAACCCGTGGTGGGTCAAGCCGAGTTGGGGTAGGTTACCCGTTTTGCCAGCTCTAATTATATAATTTTTTTCTTTGATGATGTTTTGGTTTCCTGTATCGTGATTTTCATTAATGAAATTTAGCTATTATTATTCTTCTTGTCTGCTTTATTACTATTTGATGAATCCAACGGGGGAGAAAATTTTTGACATGTAAGGAATTGAAAAGTTAACAAAAGATAAATACAGGTATTGAGGGAGAAAATAAATGAAACAAATTCGGATATGACAAACCATACTAGTGATAAAGGGAGTATATGCATTTATGTGTGTTTGTCATCTTGTGTGCACGATTGTTTTTTGGATTATATTCCAGATTCACAAGCTTAATGAACAATGGAAGATGTTTTCAACAAAAATGGATGTTGCTTCCTCAATTCAATGGATATTGGCTTCATCAAATCAGGGGGAATCTTCGCATAAATGACTTTCGTGCATAGAGATTTGATGAAGATGTTGTATAGTGACTTGATGAGGATATGAAGATTGACGAAGATTTGATAAAGTAATGAAGATTTGAAGAAATGGTGTGTTGATCAAGCTTGATGTATGCTTAATATGGCTACTACATGAAGATTTTCAAGCTTAAAGAGTGGAGATTAACATGAAAACTAGTTGACAGAAATTAGGTGTCTTGTGCCTAGTTGCAACCTTTTATTATGTTTAGTGGGTTTTTTATAGGTTAATTGGCTAGTTGCTATAGTTCTATTATTAACATTTTCAATCAGCTAAATTATCATACAATTTGCTTACTTCACTTAAGTCAAGTGAAATCAATTGATTGAATAGATAAATCAACCTGTTGAATATGCTAACAGACAAACTATAAAGTCTGGTTTTCTAGAGAGGTCATTAACAATTATAACTTTGAGCGTGCAATCAGTGTGAATGCTTTGGAAAATTCTCTTTCTCTAATCTATACAAATTTGTAGTTGTTCATGTGGTAATCTTTGAATTCTTGGAGCCCTTTGTTTGGTGTAAGAGATTTGGAGAAAGAGGTTTAATTGGCTAGGGAGAGCCATCAACAAGGTTTGATCTTTCTTCAGTTTCGAGATGTTGCCTAGTGGGATTCCAACTTTGTAAGTGGGAATTTTGTTGTGTTTTGTTGATATTCTTGTTGGATTCAAGAGTCTTGGTGTAGTTGTGTATTTTCGAAAGCGTAATCTTTGTGGATTTTGTAAATCTTTTCAAATAGTGCAAAGTCAAGCTAATGTTGCCTTGACTAACTGGATGTAGCTTAGTTTTCGGTATAAAATTATGTGTGCACGTGTTTGATCTTCTCTCTTTATTTGTTGTTTGATAAAAAGTTTCAAGAAATATGTTTTTAGCAATCTTTGTATGATATTCTTGTGATTTGATATAATCTAAAGATGTAACTCAGTTTGTATTACTAATTGGAATCAACCTTGACTTGTGAAAAGTTTTTATGAGTTTATCACCAATTTCATTTTTTTGTATAATTTCCCAGCATTTCAATTGTTTTTTTGTGTTTTAGTTTGTTGAAAAATATTGATCTATTTTGTTGACTATCTGTTTAATGAAAAAAATCTATTAACTCTATTTTCAATCGATTGAAAATGCATGTTCAAGAAGTAATTGTATATTGAGTGTAACATCCCTACTTTAATAAACTATATTATTTATTTTAAATAAAACAATTAGAAAATCTTATGTTTTTACTAATGTTTCATATTTTATCTAAATGTAGTTTAAACATTAAAAATATATTTTATCATGATGTAATTTTTATTTATTAAAAATAACAATAAGAAGAAAACTAATAAAATGTGTATATAAATTATATATATAAATATTAGGTAAAAATATATTAATTAAAATATTATAAAATAGGTATGTGTATAAAAAAATTAAGAATCTTCTAAAAGAGATAAAAAAAAAATAGAAAAGAAAAAGAAAAGAAAAAAGAAGAAGAAGATAAGATAAAGAGATAAACATTATCTCTTCATTAATATAAGTAATGATGATTTTGAAAGAAAAAAAGAGAGCATATATATATATATATATATATATATATATATATATATATATATATATATATATATTCTTCTCTTTTTTTTTTTCTTACTTTCT
>Ga0214545_1006212_pt1 | contig 20941 bp, 9 predicted proteins | sample CNSS4metaG_FD_160064 | JGI IMG/M metagenome (GOLD analysis project Ga0214545, IMG submission 160064) | Root nodule microbial communities from cowpea collected in UCLA plant growth center, Los Angeles, California, USA - CNSS4 | ecosystem: Host-associated > Plants > Roots > Nodule | place: USA...
CATCCCTAGGAATGAGTTCCCAAACTTCATTCCTTTCAAATTGATTCAGCTCTTCTTGCATTGCTATACACCATTGATCATCTTGAAGAGCTTCTTCTACACTTTTGGGTTCTATCTGTGAAACAAAAGCAACAATCATACAAAAATTTGACATATTTCTAGTAACTACTCCTTTTGATATATCTCCAATGACATTTTCCAGAGACAATCCTCTAGGTGATTTCCAGCTTTTGGCAAGATCTTCAGGTTCAGTCAATGGGTTCTCATTTAGGTACATCTCATCAAGAGCTTCTTTAAAATATTCTTCATCACCTGCATTTGTTTTATTTGACTCAAGAGGGTTCTCCTCAAGGTCCACAATTTCATCAAAAACAATATGTACAGATTCTTCCACATTCAAGGTTCTTCTATTGAAAATTCTATAGGCTTTACTGGTTAATGAATATCCTAAGAAAATAACTTCATCTACTTTAGAGTCAAATTTACCCAAATTTTCTTTTCCGTTGTTTAGGACAAAGCATTTGCATCCAAATATTTTTAAATGTGCTACATTAGGCTTTCTTCCTTTGAACAATTCATAGGGGGTAACTTTTAAAATTGGTCTAATGAGCATTTTATTTATTACATAACAAGCCGTGCTCACAGCATCAGCCCAAAAATATTTAGGCACATCATATTCGTTCAACATTGTGCGAGCTAATTCTTCTAAAGATCTATTTTTCCTTTCTACAACTCCATTTTGTTGAGGAGTTCTAGGTGTAGAAAAATTATGCATAATTCTGTTTTCTTCACAAAAGTTTTCAAACAATTCATTTTGAAATTCTCCACTATGATCACTTCTCAAAACTTTAATTTTCAAATCTTTTTCATTTTGAATTACTTTTGCAAATTTCTTAAAAGCTTTAAAGGCCTCACTTTTTAGTGTGAGAAAGAAAGTCTATATATATCTTGAGTAATCATCAACAATAACAAGAGCATAATAATTTCCTCCAAAACTTTTTGTCTGTGAAGGACCAAACAAATCCATGTGCAAAAGTTCTAAAGGCTTTGATGTAGAAATCACATTTTTTGAATGAAATGATGATTTTACTTGTTTTCCTTTTTGACATGCATCACATAGTTTATCTTTTTCAAACTTTATTTTTGGCAATCCAATTACTAATTATTTAGAAATTAGTTTGTTTAATTGTTGCATGTGAATATGAGCAGCTCGTTTATGCCATCACCAAGGATTTTCTTCTTTAACAACCAAACAAGTTATATCACTAGATGATGCAGTATCAAGATCAATCAAGTATATGTTATTGTGTCTCATACCTTTTAAGGCTACTTCTTTGGAGTCCTTTTGATGAATAGTGCAGTAGCCACTCTCAAAGATTACTTTGAGTCCTTTATCACATAATTGGCTTATACTGAGAAGATTGTGTTTTAGTCCTTCCACATACAGTACATCCTTGATCTCCAAAGTATTTCCTCCACCTACATCACCTGTTCCAAGTATTTTTCCCTTGTTGTTATCCCCATAAGTGACAAATTCTTGTTCCTTTCTTTTAAAGTTCTTAAACTTCTTTTTGTCTCCAGTCATGTGTCTTGAACAACCGCTATCGAGATACCACATTGATCTTCTGGATTTAGATGTCATCTGCAAAATAAGGAAACAATTTATTTAGGTCCCCAACAACTTGTTTGGGTCCTTGGGGTTAGAAGAAAAATATCTACTTATGAACAGGCACCAAATGATACTTTCCATTTGGAACACCAAAATGTTTAATATTGTATTTGTTTGAAGTATGACCATGTTTCATGCAATAAAAACATGTAGCAGTACATGCATATGTATTCATAGAATGAGATGCTCCTTTTTCTACCCAAACTCTACGAGTTCTATTAGTTTTATTTTTTAAACCATGATTATGAGCATGCTTGGTCTTATTTGGATTTTTCTTGAGATCAAATTTTTCACAGTTTTTATTTTCTAAGGCATCTTCAAGATGTTTTTCTAAAATACATATATCAAACATGTAACTTTTACATGAAGCACATTCAACAGTTTCTTTTTCTCTATTTTCTAATATTGAAATTTTATTTTTTAGAAATTCTTCTTCTTCAAGAGATTTTTCAAATTTACCCTACAAATCTTTAAAATCAGATTTTAACTTTTTGTGAGCAGTATCCAATTTACTAGATTTAACAAGTAATTGTTGAAAAGCATCATACAAATCATTATAGTCATTTTCATTGCAAGTAGAATTTACCTCATTATCAGAATCATCGTGATTAGCCATCAAACATAGATTTGCTTCTTCATTTTCAGAATCGCTAGAATTTGATGAGCTTGAGGCATTATCTTCCCATGCTATGTATGCCTTCTTTTTAAAGAATTTTCTGCCCTTCTTTTCTTCACTTTTCTTTGAATTTGGGCAATCAACCTTGACGTGTCCAGATTCTCCACATCCGTAGCATTTGAAATTTGAGGATGATCCTTGATTATCCTTCTTATTGTTCTTGAATTGATTTTTACCTTTGGCCTTCATGAATTTTGTAAACTTCTTAATCATAAGACTAAGATTTTCATCGTCATCTGAGTCTTCTTCTTCCTTTTGCTTTTTGCCTTTGACCACTTCAGTTTTGAAGGCAATGTTCTTCTTTCTTCCAATATCTTCTTCTTCATTTAGTCTACCCAGTTCAAGCTCATGCTCCCTTAGCTTTCCAAATAGGGTGCCATCGTCATTCTCGCAAGATTTTGTGACTCCGTGATGGTTGTCACCTTCGGCTGCTAAGTCTTGTTCAAGGATTTAAGAATTTTTATATTTAATTCATCAGTGTCAAAAGTTTTACCTAGACTTGTGAGATGATTGACAATGTGTGTGAATCATTTCTGCACATCGTAGATAGTTTCTCCTTGTTGCATCCAAAACATTTCGTATTCTTGCATCAAGGAGTTCTTGCGTGCCCTTTTCACATCGTCCGTTCCTTCATGGGTTACACGCAATATTTCCCACATATCTTATGCACTGGTGCAGACTGAGATCCTGTAAAACTCATCTAGGGTTAAGGCAGATCAAATTATATTTCTAGCTTTTACATCATACTGAGCTCGTCTATTTTCGTCTACTGTCCATTGCGAGAATGGGTTTGGTTCCTGTACATCATTTACAATATTAATAAGAACAAATGGACCATTTAACACAGCATCCCAAATACCTCTATCAACAGATTCCAGAAAAATTTGCATCCTAACTTTCCAGAAAGGATAATTTTCACCAGTAAATAGAGGAGGTTTGTTGATAGACGCACCCTCAGCAAAATTTTGATTTTGTCCAACCATTTTCGAAAAATTTGAATAAATATCAAAGCAAGCTTTGATACCAATTGTTGGTATCACGCAGCAGAATGTTTAAGCGTTTGGACAAAAACCAAGAGGGGGTGAATTGGTTTTAAGTAATAAAATTAATTTATCGATAAATCAAATATTAATTTCTTTTAACACAATAATAGATGAAATAAAGAGCTAGAGAAGAAGATTGAACACAAGTATTTATACTGGTTCGGATCAAAATACCCTACGTCCAGTTGTCAATCTCTCAAAAACGAGATTAACTAAGTCACTAACAAATAACATATTACAATCAGATAATAAAAGAGTAAGGAAAGAAAACACCTCTCTTGAACACACAAGAGATGAACACCTTTCTCTGAATCACACAGAGAACCTTGACCTTAGCTTTCCTAGCAACAACAGAAGCACTCAATCTCCTAGAACACCTCTTAGGAAAAGTTATCGCTCTACTTACACTAGGTTTTTCAAAACTTATTTTGAAAACACTCGGAGAACTCTCTTGCAATCACAACACTAGCACTCTAGCTTCTCAAAAAGGTGAGTGAGAAGTAACTCTAATGTTCCTTAAATAGGGGTTCCATAAATTAGGTCAAAAATTGAAAAGTTTCGTCCAACAGACCAGGATAATCGATTATCAGATAATCGATTATCACTAGTGATAATCGATTATTCCAGTGTGTTTTATGAAAAATAAATTTTTGAACAGATAATCGATTATCAGAGGTGATAATCGATTATTCCAGTGCTTTCTTGAAAAAATTGCTTCAGCTCAGGATAATCGATTATCCTAAGTGATAATTGATTATCACTTTTGAATTTTCGAGAAATACCAAAATTTTCTTTTTGCATATTGATTCTAACTATTCTAATTACACTTTACAAGATAGCTTTAAACATAACAACACATGTTCTTCATATTGACTTCCAGATGGCTTTCAGGCTTCTTTTATCATCATCAAAATATTGCTTCAGCATTTAGACTTGTATTGCTTTTACCAACATCTTGAAGATTTAATGAAGATTTAATGAAGCTCCTTTGAACTATCTTGAAGCCATTACCATTGGAATGAAGCCTACATTGATGAAGGAAAGGAGATTTGATGATATCCATGTTAATCAAGGTTGGAACGTGTTCTTTCCACATAGTCACATCATTTAGAAAGTGTATTTTAAGTTTGTAATTCATGTTGTAGACCTTATAACATTAATTAGATGTTTTTGGTCTTAGGTGTGTCTTTTAATCTGTTGAATGGTTTTTCAATAGGTTAAACTATCTCTTTTAATCTATTGAATGGTTTTTTAACAGGTTAAAAGGTTGGCTGATGTAGACTTAAACTGCAACAAATTCAATCAGTTGATTTAGTTTTTAATCGAATGATTTCACTTAAGTCAAGTGAAATCAACCGATTGATTTGAAAATCAACCCGTTGAGTTTCGTAACAGTTTGACTATAAAAGTTTTGATTTTCGAAAGAGAGGTAAGTTGATCATTTTAGAACACGAATTTGTTCTAGAAACTTGTGGAAACTCTCTCCTTCGTGATCATACAATTTGCAGTAGTTGAAGATTGATCTTGGATCAATTCTTGAAGCTCTTGGCTTGGTTTAAAGCTTGGAGAAAGTGGTTTGTGGTAGGCTGGGCTGTGCTACCACTAAAGTTTGATCTTTCTCAAGCTTTGTGTGTGTGCCTGGTGGTTTTCCAGATCTACAAGAGGGTTCTTGTTGTGCTGGTGTGATTCTTGTGTGATTCAAGAGTCTTTTGTGGTGTTTTTGCACATTTTGAAAGTGTAAGAGTGGATACTTTGTAAATATTTTGAAATAACAAAGTCAAGCTCAAGTTGCCTTGACAAACTGGATGTAGCTCAGGTTTGAGTGAACCAGTATAAAAATCTTGTGGTCTCCTCTCTTCTCTAACCATTCTCTCTTGCATTTTCATTTTAAAGTTTAAAGAACTTGTGCTTTAATCATCTTTTTCATGTTGTTACATGTTTTCATGACATCTGCAGTATTGAGCATGTTTGTATAATCATTTGGAACTAGTCTAGATCATTCTTATGCATTGTTCCTAGTTTAAAACTCGAATTTGCATTTCTGCATTTTTCCTAGTATTTCAGTCGACTGTTTTCTTGTTTCAATCGATTGTTTATACCAGAACATAATCTGTTTAGTAAAATCAATCTATTAACTTTGTTTTTGATCAACTGGAAGTATACTATCCAACACCTTTTGCATCCTAACTTGGTGATCTAATTGATTCAATTAAAGGTGATTTTTAACTTGCAAAAATAACCTAAATTTTTAACTAGTCAATTCAACCCCCTCCCTTTCTTGACTTTTCAACCATTTCAAAACTAACAAAATCTAGCTCATATTACTTAAATTAATTAAATGTAAATTTGAAAAGAACCAAACCACTATTAAAATCTTTGTATGTTTCTTTGATATGTTATTATAATTTTATCCCCTTCCTAATTTGTTTATAGTCATTATAATTTCTAACCCTTTGTGTCTATATACAAATTCTTCTTCCATTTTGTTAATTACTTTTTTATGTTTGAGGATCCAAAACCTTATTCTATGGAAATTAATTAGGATAAAAGTAATGCTTCTAAATATTTGTTATAAATAATGTGAATATAAATTATGAATATTACTATATTTAAATTTTATGATATTGAATCATTTATGTGTCTCAATTGTTTTTTAATTATGGATTATGCTAATAACTTATAAAATATTATTGTTATACAGTTACATTTATTTTAAGGATAATATTTTATATGTGCATAAAAGTAAAAACAGTAGTTTATTAGTGTAAAAGTTGATGTTGAATTACTTTTAATGAAAAATACTCAATTTTAAAAAGATCTTCCAACAAACACATTATTTGTATGAGCTATCTTGGTGCTCATTAATTAAAAGAACGAGGTGATGCATCAAATTGAGACACTCATGATATAGTAGACTCATTGAATAAGTATTTTAAGTTTTATAGATTTTAATAATATATGGTAGTGACACTGATAATAAACCACTCATAAAGCACATCAATTGCTCATAAGAAGTTAACCATCAAGTCTCAAGTGTTTATGCTTTATTTATTTTTTCCTCATTTTAACCCACACTTCCATCTGTGCTTTATTTCATAATAGTGATGGAACAAGTAGGTGTTTGGGATTTTCAAATATTAACACCACTTGAAGTATTTATTTATTTATTTATTTGGGGACAATAACAAAATTCTTCATTTGGATTTTCAGTCGGTGTATAAAACAGATGAGAACAACCAACTTTGCAATCATTATTTGACCTGTTAAGGAATCCAATGAATTTTATGTACAAATAGTATATATGAGAAATATTTAAAGTGGAAAATAAAAATAATGCAAAAATAAACAGAGTGTCACTCTCTAGCATAGTTGTCCAAATTACATTCACTTAGCCAATTCAAGTCATAAGTCGGTGGCTTGGATGATTATTCATTACTTTTATTCATTTTTTGTACGCCTATGTTATTTTGAGTTTAATTTCTTTACATTTGACTCACATAACTAGTTAAGGGAATTTTTTGCAATGAGGTGATGGAATTGCAATGTAATTTTCTTTCCAAACTTAACAACACTTACAAAATCTTACATTATGCACCACAAAAAAAAGTTCTCATTTTTTAATCACTATAATGACTAACTTAAATATCAATTTACAAAATTAAAAATTATTTATTTTTAAAATATTCACTATTATAAATGAAAAAATTATAATTGATTTTCAAAATTTAGCTACCAATATTTTAACTAATTATAATTTTTTATTTATAATAATAATTATTTTAGTAATCAATAATTTTTTATTTTATAAGTTGGTATCTAAATTCATCATTATATTGACTAACAACTTTTAATGACTAAATGATGCATTTTTGTATAGCAGTGACGTTTCACATTAAAAGATTAAGAAAGAATTTAAATATGTTTATATTTTTAATGTTAGTACTTGTTTTCCTAAATATGTTTATACTCAATGTAATTAGTAAGTTTTTGATTTTAGTACTACAATAATTGGTTTTCATCCCCAAAATGCTGATGTTTTTTAGTCTTTATTTCCTTAGCAATTTATATAATTAGTAAAAGGTCAAGTGCTTATTCCATATAACACTCATTAGAGTATTTTATATGGTGCCATCATTTGATACAACAAAGTCTTAAAATAAATTGTACTGACTTACTTTAAAATTATCTTTAGGAAAAAGAATAGTAATTTCAAATTTAGTGGAATTATAATGAATGAAAATATTTTTTAAGAATAAAATCCAAAAATTTTCACTTTTTAAGTACTAATATTATTGTTAAAACATTTTAAGGATAAAATAAAATATATACTACTAAATTTACCAAAGTTAAAACATGCTCAATTTATAAAACTAAAATATATTCAAGTTTTTTTTTTCTATTTCCTCCAACCATTCATTTGAAATAAATGAATTTGTTATATTATAGGGATTAATATTATGAACACCATTGTAAATCTGCCAACTTGATTTAGACATTTTATATTATCTGCCAACTTGATTTAGATATTTTATATTAGTTGTCCCATTGATATTGATAAATAAAGTGATGAGTTTTAACATTAACTATATATAACATAATCAATATATAATATGTAACTTGAATTATAATAATTGATTATTTTTAATCTTATCTCTTTTTTTTATTTAGGTGTTTTCCACCCTTTAAATAATATTTGTTTTTCACACGTTCTCACTGACAAGAATCAAGATCAATAAGATATACACATTTACGATATTAAGAGTTAACAAAAATATACATATTTACTAGGAAACAAATTTAATTGTATTTTTTAAAAATTAATCAATAATATAATCTAAGTAAATTAATAGCAAATCTTTTAAAAGCAAACTCATGAAAGGAAATTTTAATTTACTATTTTACCTATCTTAGTTATAAGAATTGAGTAATTTGGTTTTGGTTTAAGAATATAAATGGTTTAAATGACATGAAAAATAAATTTTATTAGTTAAATTAGAAAGCTTATAATTAGAAAAACTTAAATATTCAAAGTTCATGAAGATTATCATATTTCTAAGATTAATTTTTTTTTACAATTTTTAAGGCCGAATTAATTGTGCATCTTTTTTGTTATCTGAGTGTGTTATAGGAATGCTAGTAGAAAGGAAAGCATAATTTACCGATCCAAATTTTGTTTCGAGTAAGTTTTTCATTGTCTCAATTATAAGGATGGTTTGTCTTTGAGTTATTTGCATGCTTTGGTATAGATGTTCGTGTGTGAAGGTTGATGAGCAAATTTGAATCCCTATTAATTAGTCTAGGGTTGTAGTGATATCTTTAGTTTGATGACTAGGGTGTTCTATGACCAGGTTTTAAGTTTCAATGTGAAACGGTTGAATTTTCCAAGTAAATAAAGCTACCTTAGATGATTTAGTTGATGAATATATCATAGAGTTTGTACCTTTGTGAAGGTTTCAATAGAATAATGTTGTGCTACATAATTGATCTTGAATTTTTTTGGTTGTTGGAGAATCTAAAGTGTTTTTGTTGTATTGTAGTCCAAATTCTTTGGTTAAGGATGGATAAGAAGTTAGTATGTTGTATTTGAATTTGAATGTGAGTATAGGGTTCATCTGCTACATGTGGGTCTGATGTTCTCTAGTTATATGTGTAGTTTAAGCTTCGTCTATTACATGTGAGTTTAACACTCCTTAGTAGCACGTTAGGATTGGCATCCTTTAAATGTGTGTTGAATTTTAAGTTGTTGTTTAACATGCTAAGTTAATGTTTTTCATTATCAACATATGTAAAGTCTTGGTCTTTTTTAGTCTTAAAAGTGAAATAGATTTATTGTTATGCTTGAAAAGAATATTTTTACAAATTAACACAATAATGTGCTTTTAGGTTCAATGTGGATACCCTTGTTTTAGAAGTGTCCATGTGTTGGTGCAAGACATTTTCTTTGAGTTGTTAACTAAAACTACTTCTCGAGTCACTTTAGTGAGTGCTTCATTTGATACACTCATTCAGCAAAAGCAAACATGTTTAAGCGAAGGTATAGTGTGAGTCATTTCAATGAGTATTTCATGTGATACACTCACTTGAGAAAAAAGCAAATGAGCTTAGATAGAGGTATTTTTTGAGTCATTATATTGAGTGTATTATCTAATATACCCTAACTTGATGAAACTATATTTACTTAAGTGAGCATCATTTGATGTCCATATTATGTGATTTTCCCAAATTTTCTAAATATTTATATTTTATGCGTATATGTTTACACGTACAAACTATTGAATTTTTTGCTTGAATGATTTATTGCTTTAATCCAAGTGAATTATGGTAGATTTATGTGTAAAGAATGATTTGAGTTGAATTGTAATATACATACATACATACATATAATAAAGTAGGAATGAAAATATGCATGACATACTTATGTATGATGTGTGATTTTGAAGTCACAAATATGTGATGATATGTGAATCATATAATTGTGAATATTAAGCAAAGATCTATGTTGTAACAAAGATTTCCTAGTTTCATTAATGGTCTAAGTCACGTAGACTAAAACATTGAGTAGTGAAAAGTTGAAGGGTACTTTATTGTATTGTCATACCACATGTAATCATATAAAAGAAAGAAGCATAGCACATTGTAAGCATATATTTTAAACTCACTATAATCCATGTAGTTGATGTTTGCATATCTGAAGTGTTAAAATGGGTTAAATGCTAAATTTTTAATGGAAAATGCTTAATGTGTACTTTGTGAAGACGTTAAGAGATATCCCTTGATAGGCATCCTTGATATGTGGATCCATGTTTAATCCAAGTGAATATATTTGTACATAATGTATGTGTTTGATGGCATCATGAGGAATTGTAATAATTGTTATTTCATGAGTTTTCCTGTTTAAATGCATTATCAAAGACAATGGTATGGTGATATATTTCTTTCAATAGTTTATCATTGTATTAGTGTATATGCGATGACCTACTATGAATGTACGAGATACACGAGCAAACAAATGCATATCTGGAGCTACATTTGGAGGTGCATGAACTAGATCGTATTGTGGTTGTTTATTTTGTAGACAACCCCATATATGTTTACTAGTTTTGTTAAATTTGAATTGTTGTACAGACTCTTGTCAAATCTATTATCGTTGTGGTTTTTTGGGAGTTACATTAGTGGCATGAGGTATTGATGTGAATAGGGCAAAATATATTAGCAAGGTCTAAAGCCCATGGTGGCAATAAAAGGGTGAAAACCTACAATAAAAATATTGAGAGAATGTTAGGGAGAATAAAGGAATATCATCTACTTAAAGAGTGGGCAAAAGAATGTGAGAGAATGCAATTGCCATGACAAAGGTGTACAAAATGAAGACAAACAAAAAGACATAACACCAATGCAATATCGCCATAGAGGAATGTGAACATAATTCTCATGTAGAGGCACACACACTCATAGCAAGATAATGATGATGAAAAATCAATATAAAACAAAAGAGTGACAAAAAAAATATTAGAGATATATGAAAAAGAATTATATGGCACCTTTAATTCTTCCTATTCTAATTCTCACATATTATATTGATTACCTAGCATCAATTAGCCTCTCTTACCTGATCGAAGGCCTCAACACCAACAACAATCTTAAACCCCCCTTTTGCTACTAGACACGAAATTCAACCTAGACAGAACCCAAATAGAATCAAGGTACTCCATTAAGACCACTGATCAGAGGAATTTCACATGGTAATCTCAAAGTCTACAAACGATCCTTCACTGACCGCATGTAAGGGAGAGAAGAATTGACAGAGAAAAGATCAAAACACCAACTTACTCGATAGAGGAAATTGGTCGGATCAACTTCGAGATTTCTCTGTGAGGATCGCTCTCGTGGTTTTTTATCGTCAAACAAAGGAGAAAATAGTGAGATATTGTAGAGAGAAGGCAGAGGGCTCTTAGGAAAGTGTTTCTAGAGAGATAGAGTGTTTTTAAGTAATGAGATCCTCTTATGAAATTTGCTATTTTTAATTAAGTATTTATGTATTAAAATAATATTAAGGTCTCATTATTTTAAAAACACTACCACTCTTAAAATAAAATTTTCTAGGTTCTCACATATTACATAACAAATTTTATAGTTTATATTTATGAAAATATCATCATTATGTTTTCAAACAATTTCTTATTAAACTATACAATTTCTTATTATTAAACTATGTAATTTTTTGTAATGTAATAAAGTCATTTTTTATTAATAACATACACAAATGATAAATATTTAATTACACATTTGTTGATTGGACGACTACACGTATAATGGTATTTAACATGTAGATATTTGTTTTTCGTTGTTAATTATTAATGAATTTTATTTAAATTTTTTTTAAGAATTAAGTGATCAAAATAAAGCCATTAGTAAAAGAAATATTTATCATTAAGTAATTGTTTAGAATTTGACTTCATGTTTTATTTATTTATTTATTTAGACATATAAAATTGAACTGTATCTTAAAAAGATTAATTTTTTAAAATATTTTGGTGCAACTTTAAATTTACTGTTTTAGTATTTATTTATATTAATATTTTAGTATGTAGTTTTATTCTAATTATACTTTAAAATTATTTTGTATCTAAGTTTTATATTTTAAAAACTTATTCTTTAAAATAATGTTATTTAAAATTTAAAAAATAATATATACAAATATTTGCAAACATATATAGGTATATCGGGTATTAAAAAAATCGCATTTTGTATGGATATCTTATGAGTGATGAAATAGGTAACATGAGAGATTTTTTTAAACATAACACATGATAGGTAGACATTACTTGTACTTATCCAGATCCAATATTAAAAGAGAAAAATTAAAATATGTTCACTTAACAAAATTAAAAACATACATTTTGTTTTTAATTCCATCGACTAATATTTATTTGTTTGTCAATAAATGATATACTTAAAGTTAAGAGTAGGGATGAGGAAATATTTCAACTCATCTATTTCAATTATTTATTTAGATAAAATGTAAAATCCATGAAAATGGTATTTAAAAAATGTTGATTGTGTTTGAAATTGAAGAGAATGATGAATGAAGAGTGTGCGGAATGATGATGATTATTATGATTTTGAAATGTTTGTTGAAGTGTTAGTTAAATGTTACGCAACTATAAATGTGTTTTGTGGCGGGGAAAAGGAAAAGTTGGAGGGAAATAAGAGCCAGTGGAAGTGCAAAAGAAAGATGGGAAAATGGGTGGGTGGGTGAGTGAGAAAGAGAAAGAGAAAGAGAAAGTGTGAGAAAAGAACCAAACGTTAATGTCAGCGCAAGACACGCGCTCGCACAAGACAAATAACACGCACTCATTCTCATTCTCAATGCTTCTCTTTCATTTCCTCATCTTATCATCAATCCAATTTTTACTACTTAATCACTCCTTTCAACTGCTGCCTCTACATTATTATTTATTTACAAGGAAAATCTTCTTTTTTTCTGAGTATTTTTTTTATTTATACTAAATATAACTTTTTAAATTTTATTACTTAGAAAGAGACATGGTGTATTTTTCATTCATTTTTCTTTATTACACAGATTTTATCCATTTTTATTTTTGAAAAAACAGAGTCTTTATATTCACATAAAAAACTTAAAAAACAGTTACATATGTGAATAATGTTTTTTTTATAAGTTATATAATTTTGGATTAAATATGTGTGATTTTAATATTATTTTTACTTCCATTCAGTAATTTTTTTAAATTATAAGTTACTCATCATAAACTTATAACTTGTATATTATCATTTTTAATGGATTTAATATAATTTATTTTATATATACAGTGATTTTATCTTCAAATAGAAAATTATTAAATTATTAAATACATTTATATTTTTAAAATGATCAATTACTGTATATTAAAAATTACATGTAACATAAGTTTCAATTATTATTGTTTTTCCTTACCCGGTTAAAAAGATTATAAGTAATTTTATTTATAGTATATTAAATTTATTTTTTACTAACCTTTTTTAAGAGGTGTTTAAACCTTTTTATTTATGTTTAAATTAATAAACCATAAATACATACAACTTATTATATATTACAAAATAAAATTATAATTCATTACTTTCTCTAAATATATTTTAACAAAAACAATAATTATTTAATGAATTAACAAAAACAATGACTACATATATTAGGTTCATGTCATTTATCCCCTATACATCCTTAATATAATATATATATATATATATATATATATATATATATTGCATTGTTAATTTAACTTTTATTTAAGAAGACTAAACTAAAATTATGTTATTGGAATAAGTGTTAATTTATTAGAAGAAAAAAATATTAAATTATAATAAAAAAAAATTGACAACAAAATCAAATCCATAATATTTATAGATGGCCAATTTTTTTTAAAAGAAAAAATATATGCAAAGAGCAAGTTGAAACATACACACGAGACCAATTATATGTCTAAGTTGATATATTTACAAATATTTTTTTCTCACTCTAGTAAAATATTGAGAGGTATATTATAATTTGTTCTCTTTTTTAAGTAATTCCATTAAATAATAGATTTCTCACTATTTATACAAATACATTAGGAAATAAAAGTTGTGTAACATAGGAAAGTTCATTATATGATAAAAGGATGTTTTTAGAGTATTAACCATCTTTGAAAAGGAAGTTATTTGAAAGAATGAATCTTTCTTGGCTGTACACTTACATTATGTCTATCATGTATTTTTTTTTTTCCTTAAACTAATTACATTGAGGATTTTTGTGCCAAGGAAGAGAGAAAAAAGTGTTTCACATTTTTTTATAAATTAATATACCAATCTATAAATCAATGCACCATCTTTCAATCCATCCACACCAAAACATCTAAAATTGAATGCAATTAATAATTCATTTTTAGTAATTAATATCACTCTTTATCTCTCTTCGTGTTCTTCAATTAAATTCATTTCAATTGTTGCACATTGAACTATCTATCTAAATACCAAATTCATCAACAATTCAGCCTTCAATATGTCCACCATTTTTCCTCTTTGGGGCTTCATTTTTTCACCAATAAATGAGTGATTTTTGTTTTCATTACTAAAATAAAAGAACATCACTCATGTCTAAGAGTAAATGAGTAAATCTATCAAACACGTGTATGCCACAAATCACATTAAAACGTAAATATATATATATATATATATATATATATATATAAATATAGAAATATAAATAATATTAAAATAAATATAAAAAAAAACTAAATTCTAAGTAGAAATATCCATGTTTCTTGTGGCCCTTACCCTCCTCTCTTTACTAGATTTTAATACTTTAAGTTTATATTGTTTTGATTAATGTTTATATCACATAGGATCATGATTTTTTTTATTATAAAAATTTGACATTATCTTGGTCACTTCCCTCGAGGTAATCTCAGTCTACATATGTTTAGACAACACAATTTTGTGTCGGTTATAATATAACAGTAATTGTGATTAAATTAAGACAATTGTTGAAATACGTTGACAAAACATTAGACAAAGTAATTAAGGTGATTAACTATCTGGATCAGGTTCATTCAGGAAAAAGTCCATAAAAATAGTATAAATAACACAATATACAAGATAAATTAATTATGTTCCACTATTACATTTATTACCATCTTATGTACATTGTTAACATGAACGGTTAGAGTGTCTTATGCAAACACACACCTTTTCAATTTTTGAGACATTGACTTAGAATATTTCGATTTGAATGTGTGAAGTTGAAAAATACTTGAAGTTGTTCTTGAATATCTTTGCAATATATATTTGGTATTGTAAGAATGAATTTTAGTTTAATAAAATGTAATGATATATTATGTGAAAATAGGTGAAAATAAATGTTTGTTTAAGTTTATAAGTACACATGTTTTTCATTTCTCAACCCTAATGCTTAAAAGTGAGGAAAAATCTAGTATGTGGAGTAAAATCCACTAATAGTAATTTATAATTACCGTCTGTAATTTTGGTTAATCTTCAGTTTAATTTATAAAAAAAGAATAAAACTGAAATACATGTTTTCTATGAATGTAAACATTAAAAAAATTAATTAATTTTTACAGTATAATTAAGGAAGTTAGTTAATACAATTTAATTATATTAATAACATTTTAAAAATTAAATTTATGATAAACATGATTCATTGAATTTTGCTTTTAATAATAAACATGCCATTGAAATAAAATGTCAACTAATTTAAGATTAATGTTTGGATGAAATAAATGAATATGATGAAATTAATAATGAATATTTACTATTTTCAACTGTCCTAAAGCATATATTTTTTTTTCTTGTAATTGATTTGAGAAGAGTTACATTACATTACATGTTATAAAAATGAGTGGAAACCTAAAACCATGGTATGCACTGTTCCTTAGTTTCTGTGGCTTTGGCGCTCAAACCCTCCTTCTGTCTCCTAACCCCACACTCACACGCGCACTCTCTCTCTTTCTCTCTCTACTTTTTACCCTAAAAAGAGGTGTTAGTTTCTTCAAAAGGGTCTCTCTTGCAGCAGTCTTTTCGGCCAAACTGCAAAGAGGGGATAGAGAGAGAAACACACTCACACACTCATACATGTAGAGAGATAAGCAAGAGACTACTTGGGTCAATAGTGATTTTGTTCTTACTTCACAGATTCTTCATTTGTTCTTTTCACTCATCATCTCATAAGAGATCTCCCCTCCCCGCAACTCCCTCTGTCTGAAAGACTCAATCTTTAATCTGAACTCTGCGTCTTTCGTTCTGGGGTCCCTTTTTTTGTCCCAAAATTTTATCTTTTATCTATTTATTTATTTTTTCTTGTTTGAGAGAGTTTTTTTGCAATGGCACCCAGTTTTGATTGCTTTTCAAGCCTTCTCTGTGCGGAAGATAATATTATTTTTGACGAAAATGATCGGGGAGGTTTGGTGGAGGAGTTGGAGGACACGTGGGAGCATCCTATATATGATCGAAATCATAGTCAAATTCAGAACTTGGATGTTCAATATGTGTCGTTTCCTTTGCCGAGTGAGGAGTGTTTGAGACTAATGATGGAATCAGAATTGCATCACTTGCCTAATGGTGATTACGTTAGTAGGCTGAGGAGTGGGGATTTGGACATTGGGTCTAGAACAGAGGCCATTGATTGGATTGAAAAGGTTGGTTTTAAGAGCTTGTTTGATTTCACATGCTCTTTGAGGATTCTCTTTTCTTTTTCTTCTAATCTTGATCGGGGTTTATGAAAATCCTTACTTCTGCTTTTTGATGACCTTGTTTTGGAGTGTTTTATTTGGATTTGAGTATCCCTCATTTTCTGTTTTAGATCATCCAATCGATGAATCTGAGTCTCTTGGATATTTTGACTTTTTTTATTGGGATTATTTTATTAATCCATACTTTTAAAGCTAGATTAGCATTTCATTTTTGCATCGGTATTTGATCTTTGCAACAAGGATTGATCATTGACTACTGCTATTTGCTATGTTCTAACTAATGATTGAATCTATCCGTTTCAAAGGTCCGAGAGCACTTTGGTTTTGGACCTCTCTGTGCTTATCTATCCATAAATTACTTGGACCGTTTCCTCTCTGTTTATGAATTACCAGTAAGTCAATTATTTTATACAAACTTTTTTATCTGATTTAGTCTTGAATGGTGTTTGATCGGATCTTTTCATTGGCAGAAGCAACGAGTTTGGACAATGAAATTGTTGGCTGTAGGTTGCATATCTCTGGCAGCCAAAATGGAAGAGAGTGATGTGCCTACATCTCTTGATTTGCAGGTAAACTATTTCAATTTGATGCTTTGGTTTATGAACTTATTAATGGCATGTTTGATTGAGTTTCTTTTGTAGATCCACTTGCGGATTTTCTGTGAGAGTCGAGTCCAAGAAATAATTGTTTTTCCAATCATGCACTTTTTAATTCTACATGCATTGATCCTTCTTTTTCTAATTAGGTGGGTGAATCTAAGTATATATTTGAAGCCAAAACAATTCAGAGAATGGAGCTTCTTGTTCTGAACACATTGAAGTGGAGAATGCAGGCAATTACCCCATTTTCCTTCATCGACTATTTCCTTCAGAAGATCAATGATGATGATGAAGCTCCAATTGGAGCTTCAATTTTGCAATCCTCAGAGCTTATACTGAGTACTGTAAGAGGTACATGTCTGTAATCCTTCCTAACTCTGTGCAGCAATAATAAATATATACTAATAAAGATGATAATATGAGGAATGGGAATCCAATGCAGGAATTGACTTCATAGAGTTCAGACCCTCAGAGATTGCAGCTGCAGTGGCAATATCTGTGGTGGGGGATGGCCAAACAGTTGAAACAGAGAAAGCAAGTTCTGATCTGATTCAGCATGTAGAAAAGGTATACATATATATGGTGGTGGTCCAATGCCAATGAAAACAAAAGAGAGAACACAGAGATAAATGATGGTTTTTTTTCCCTTTTGAGCTTGATCATTTTAAGTGGATTACTTGTATGAAATGCAATTTATTGTTGTCAGGGTTTAATTAATGTTTGCATTGCCCTATTCTTGATTTGTGTGTTTGGCAGGAGAGGGTGTTGAAGTGTGTGAAAATGATCCAAGAACTTTCATCAAAGAATGGTCCTTCTGCTAAGGATTTGATTCCTTCTGTTTCTGTGCCTGAAAGCCCAATAGGGGTGTTGAACAATGCATGCTTCAGCTACAAAAGTGATGAACCAAACGTTGCTCCTTGTGCAAACTCTTCACATAGTGATACTCCAGATGCTAAAAGGAGGAAGCTAGACAAAACCTTTGGAGAATAGCCATTTCTGGCTTGTGATTTTTAGCGTCATTCCTAGGATTCTTTTTCTTAAGATGTTCTGTGTTTTGAAGGTGCCCTCTGAAGGAAAAAATAGATAGTGAAAATGGAAAAAATAAAAAAAAATAAATAAAAAAAAGAAGCATAAAGGGGTGGAAAACAAATAAAGGTGGATGGTGACTGGTGGGAGTTTTTAAGGAATGGAATCAACACACTTCTTCATCCATGGTCGAAGCAGGAAGTGATTACTCAACACCAGCTGTTAAATATTTTTATAGGTCTTTTTTTAACAGCTACAAAAGAGGTAGTAGTGATAATAGGGGAACAAGGACCAGTGTATTTGTATGTGTAAGTACATTTTGTCGCGTTACTTTTTAACGAGGGAGCAAAATAGAACCCAAAACCAAAAGGCAAAATATGAAACAAAGTAATTTAATTCAAGCATTGAGAAATATTTCGGGCATTTATATTTATATATATTTTTTTTTGTCACCACCCTATTTTATTGGTTGCATTATTTAATAACGAGTTTTGCAGTTTCTGAAAAGTTCACAAAAGATAACAACAATACATATATTTTTGAAGGTACAAAAAATAAATACTATTATTGTCATACGGATGCTGCTTTTGCTACAGTGTGCCCTGTCAGCATTTCAATTGGACACTTTGACCGAGTGACCGTTTAAACCCTTGCATGGTGGTTTTTTGATGAGTTCCTTTCCGCAAGAACCCAAAAACAAATGTACAAAACAATAAAGCTGTCTTGTCTTCCTAAATCCTATCATAGTACAAAACTTTAATCATAATTACGGTTTTTATGTGCTTAAATTTTGGTTCATTGGGGTACCAAATTGTAACCCCCAGAGAAGTAATAATAATGATTACAATGTAAAGAATTGTTCAAGGCTTTTCATGAGGTGAGAAAGTGCTTTTGCTCCAATCACTTGCTTCCAACATGTTAGGGGTTGAGCTTTGGTAGAATTGGCAGAATGGAATGTTTAGGCTTTTTAGCCTTAGTTTTTGGATTGAATTTGAAAATGATGTTTTCATGTTTGGTTTATCAATTTAAATAATGTGTGTGAAAATAATGTTATAAGAATTTGTAAAACGTGTGGAGCTTTTAGTTTGAAAATAATGTTTACACTTTTTCCTATTTTTTTATTTCTGGCTGAAGATATATATTTCATTCGATTTTATAGATTTTAAGCAATGGAAACTAAATTAGTCAAGGTTGTTTAGTTGAATTTGGTTCAATTTGAAATTTTTTTATTTTTTTAATCAAATCTTGAACTAATGACTTACTGAGCATATAGAGTGAGTGATGGTGATTTTAGTTAAACCTTTTAGATGGATCATTTTCCTTCAATCAAAGCTTGAAATCCTCTTTGGCCCATTATACTGTGGCATGAAAAAGCACCTTTATTCTGATAGTTGTTATATACTTTTATTTGTACATACTTAATTATAAATAGTTTTAAATAAAATTATACATTTAGATTATTCTGCTATCTTTTTTTATACTCTATTAATCTCGTCTACATATTAATTATAAAATATATCATATAGTACTGTATTTAAAGTTATTAAATTAAACTATCATACAAATACAATTTTATTAATTTTCTAACATGAAAATGTCGTGAATTACATGGGTTCATAATTCATAAAAGGAAATAACACACAATTGAAGATGAATGACAACTATAAAATATATATATATATATATATATATATATATATATATATATATATATATATATATATATATATATAATTCAATAAGGTTCTTAGGCGAAAAAGGTTTCTTAACGACGAAGAGAATGATTTTATTTACTATACTAATATGTCAATGAAGTAAGCAATGCAACTAAACTAAGACAAATGAAATTGTAGTAAATAGTTTCAAGCTCCATCACTTCATAAAAAAGCAACTTCTGCAGTTTTACTCTAATGTCGTTAATGAAACCAAATAATGCATACAAGGTGGCCCAACTAAAGGGGCAACAAGCTATATGCATTTGTACATACTAGGAAAATCCATTTCGTCCCACAAAGAAGGATCACAATGGAAAATAACTTGATAATCCAAAATTTCCAATAAATTGTAAAAAAAAAGAGTTGTTAACTTAAAAAAAAGTAATTAAATAATATTGATAGCATCAAGAAGCAATAGTTAAAAGCATTTTATTTCCACAAACAAGAATATCAAATGTATAATTAACATGTATATAAATTGTATAAAGATATTCCAATAAGTCTATTGGGGTAATATTGTTATGATCAATCACCACATTTGAGGTATTGTTTTGTTTGGGGCCTGGAGTTTCTATCATGATTTTGACAAAAGGAAATTAAATTGTTCTTTGCCTCAATTCCTTAACGATGTGGACTATTGAGTGTACCGGAACAAGTCCTCAATCGACAGTTAAGGGAGTTTTCGTCCCCACAGATAGAGCCAATTTTCCAACCTTAAGTCTATAATATTGTTGGGATTAATCACTGCATATGAGATATTATCCACTCTGGAGTTTGAAGTTCGTGGCATTGTTTTGTCCTTAAAAAACACTTCAAAAAGTTCACAGAGGAAGATATATTTAAATGTCGTTGACCATGACTTCTAAATTATATGAAACTATTGGATGTACCAGAACGAAATACTTTTCAAGTTTCTTTTTTTATTAACAGTCATTTTCCTTCATATTCTTATTAAACGTATTCAAGATATAT
>Ga0214545_1006213_pt1 | contig 20938 bp, 7 predicted proteins | sample CNSS4metaG_FD_160064 | JGI IMG/M metagenome (GOLD analysis project Ga0214545, IMG submission 160064) | Root nodule microbial communities from cowpea collected in UCLA plant growth center, Los Angeles, California, USA - CNSS4 | ecosystem: Host-associated > Plants > Roots > Nodule | place: USA...
ATATATTTTGTGGGGTATTAGGCTCCTTTCCTATGTGGAGAAAAGGCCCAAAATTTGAGAAGTTCGTGTCTCACTTAACCTAGTGGAGAGGAGGCTATAAAATAAAGAGAGAGGCAGAACAATAGAGTCAGAATACACTGAAAGCGCTAACACATAGAGGGAGAGGTAGAGGGAAAATTCTGTTCACGTTTTTCATAGAGCTGTCGCAGTAAATTTGGCGTTGCGGATTCGTTCACCGTGGGATCGGGCTGAAATTTTTACAAAAGGTTCGGAACTCATTGCTCTTCATTCTGACCGGTCGGGTCTTTGATACGAGGTTTGAGTTGGGACATATTAATTTCGCACTGCAGCAGTGATTTGTAGAGGTTTTCCTCTCTTGTTCTTCTCTACTTTGAAAGCTTTGTTGCTTTGTTATTTGGTTGGGTGTTGGCACTAATTTGTGCTATTGATTGAGACTCTTTTGTGGTCTTGTTGATCATAGTGGAGCTATTTCTTTGGTCTGAACGACTCGTGATTTTTACCCTTGATTTGAGGGGTTTTCCACGTTAAAAATCTTGGTGCCTTTATTTGTGTTTTTGGTGATTTGTTATTGCTGCTCTTTGATTATTGCTCCTCATAGATTCTTGCAAGTTAGGGGAAATTATATCCGCTGCATTCTCTGGTATATTGTTTGTTGTTGTTTTCTCCATCATATATATATATATATATATATATATATATATATATATATATTTATATTTGCAATTGCCTGTGGTTGAAGTAAATTCCCGTGAATGTGTCCTTGACTTCTTCTGTCGATTGTTTGCCCTATCATCTGTATTAATTTAAATTGTCAACAAACTAACAAACACAGAGTGACTTTACAAATTGTTTTCATCAAAGGTTAATGTAAAAAATGAAGATAAAATGTAGATCAAAGGTTAACAATGCGTAGGATTCATTTAGCTGAACCCACTATATAATAGGTTTAAACCATTTCATTCTTATTAACCCATATAATTAAGAAAAAAAAATATTATTCTATCACTACTGTAGGTAGTATCATATTTAATGCAATCTTAATAAAGAAAAAAAAAAGATTATTCTATCACAATTGTAGGTATTATAACCTTTAATGCAATCTTTCTTTTATATAATATATATCTTACTTTCATACATTAGTTGGTCTTATTTTATTTATTGGAAACTTGCATATATAATACTTTTCAGTTATTTTATAACAACTTATATTATAATTTAAATATTATATTGCTTCTTTTTTGGATATATTCTTCTCATCTTAACCTGCTTAGTTTGATTCTATGTTCACAATATCTCAGCTTAACTTGCTTAGTTTGATTCTATGTTCACATTCCGCAATTTTTTTTATATTAACAATCAAAATTCTAAATCCTAAACTCTAAAATAGATAATCATAATCATAATGTGTATATGCAAGAAATAGACTTGTGACTACTGGCACACTTTCCATCAATTTGCAAGTTTATGAAGATGTGCAGTTATGGTGGGGGGTTGAAATTAGATTGGCAGACAAGTCATAAGATAAGCTTGTTTATAGGAGTTGTGCACCTAAAGGTGAGTTTTTGACTCATTGAGTTGGCTTTTCATCTTATTATGTTCAATTTAAATTAGTTAAAATATATATTTGGTTTCTATTTTTCTTCATTTTTATCATTTTAGTCATAATATTGTTTATTTTCAATTAGGTTCTAATTTTTGTCAATTTTGTTTAATTTGATCTTTTATACTAATACAGTTTAAATAATTAATGGTAATGAATAGTGACGACGACATGTAACATCGTGGTTTTTTTTTTAAAAAAAAAAATCCACATGTCAATTTAGCATTATGTTGCGTGTCAAAGTTAATGTTTTCTATTCAATTTAATACTTATATTCATTATTTTTGTTCAATTTAATTTTAATTTTTTAAAATGGAGTAATTTTGTCCCTTTTCAAATTGAGACCAAATTTAATATTTATATAAATGTTGTAATGATGTTTTTTATTAAAATTCACATTTTTATTAAATATTTTGGTTTAGGGTTACAATTAGTTTAAAATTAGAATGAAAATGGTAAAAATGAGAACGAATTTTAAACTTTTAGATCTACGCTGTTAGATATCATCCTTAAAATTTTCATTCTAATTTTAAACTAATAGTAACCTTAAACAAAAAATATTTAATAAAAATGTAAATTTTAATAAAAATATAATTATAAGTTTTATATAAAAATTAAATGGTATCAATTTCGAGAGGAACAAATTACTTAATTTTAAACAAAATTGGGATTAAATTAGACAATCATAACGAATATAGAGACTAAATTGAATATAAAATATTGACTCTGACATATGACATACTACTGGATTGATATGTAGACACTTTTTTTAAAAGTTAAAAAAAAACCCACAAGTGACACGTGGTAGTCACTAGTCATTACTTTTAATTATTAAACAAAATTAGCAAAAAAGAACTAAATTGAACAAAATTGACGAAATTTGGGATCTAATTGAACAAAAAAACAATATTAGGACTAAAATGACAAAATTTAACAAAAATAGGAACCAAATTAGTATTTTAACCATTCAAATTTTATTGTGATTTGAAGGAAAGTATACTCCAACAAGAGGAACAAATTAAACATATTTTTCGGCACATCTAGTTGGAACACTACTAGAAATTCTCATATTACATGGGATTTTCTTGCAAATTTGTTAAAAAAATTGTAAGAAAAGATTTTTTTCTGCTATTTTTTCTAAGAATTTTAATTGGCAGGTAATTCCTTCGTGGGTAATTATTTGCTACAAAATTATAAAATTTGCAAATATTTCCTACAAAATTTGTTACAAAAAGTGTTTTATAAAAAATATTTTGAAGAAAATTGGTAGCAATTTTTTTTCACAACAAAATTTGTAAGTATTTCCTACGAAAAAAATTTCAAAACAAAATTGGTATGAAATATGAGTTTTTTTTAGTAATGAAAAATCTTATGTCAGGCCCTTCTGATCTTCCTAACAATGGAGATGATGTAGTGAACCGTTCTAGTGATAGTACCTGTAACATCCAGCCCAGATATTACGGATTTTAAATAAAATAGAATAAAATAATATTAAAACCTCATTTAATATAACTGTAATTTCCCAAAACGCGGGAAATTTAAAACTTTCATTCATCATAGAATAAACTTTAAAACCATAATTATAAGCTTCATAGCAATCATCAAAGTCTAGTAATATAAAATATTACAAGTTATTTAAAAACATAAAACATAAAACTCAGAAAACTCTTTTCTCCCATACTAGCCCCGCTCTGACTCTATGCCTCATCAAATCCACCTGCAACATCATCTGCTCCTGTGTACTGCGTACACGATCGCCAAACACAAGCAGATAGGGTGAGCTAACAATTAAATAATCATATATATATATATAACATATATATACATACAAACACACCAAAGGAATCCCATCCTTTGATTCCATATCACATGGCATCCACCATGTTACCCGTGTTCTACGTTTTCTGATGAGTACCTCAAGATGTCTTGCTGCCACACCTACCAGCAACAACTAGTAGAGCATGTGCGGGAAACCATGCTACGAACCACACTTTGTAATGCCAGGTGGAGTTCCCAATACAAATAACATTCGTAACGTCCCAAGACTACCAAACTCGTTGGTCTCATACCAAGGAGGGCAATCTATCTGGACCCGTCGTATGTGGCACAACACGCACACTCACACTGGCAACACTCGCCAACCCGAGCCACAACTCAAGAGTTCCTAATGTTCATCGTCATCCCGAGCCACAACTCAAGAGATACCATTCTGAGCCACAACTCAAGGAATGCCACGTGCTTAACCCCTATCCTGAGCCACAACTCAAGGGATACGTTCTGAGTCACAACTCAAGGAACCCAGCAAGCCAACCTTCGAGGTATCACCAAAGCTTTGTAGATCACGCACATCCAAAGCAAAAAAAGCTTATGCCTTTGCATCATCGCCTGGCGCTGCTCCAGAGTCGCCATGCGAAACTCGCTTCCAGACCGCTTGGCGGGGGATACGTGCCGTCAGGCGCCAAGCGCTTCTAATGCTACTGTTTCTGCAAGTATCACCTGGTGGGACAACCCTTACCGCCAAGCACCACCATAACTACAAATTCTAATATTACATGGGAATTTTCTTGCAAATTTGTTAAAAACATTTGCAAGAAAAGACTTTTTCCTGCTATTTTTTCTAAGAATTTTAATTGGCAGGTAATTCCTTCGTGGGTAATTATTTCCTACAAAATTATAAAATTCGCAAGTATTTCCTACAAAATTTGTTGCGAAAAGTGTTTTATACAAAATATTTTGCAAAAATATTGGCAGCAATTTCCTGCAAATTTTTTTTTCATAACAAAATTTATAAGTATTTCTTACAAAAAAATTTTCAAAACAAAATTGGCAAGAAATATTGATTTTTTTAGTAGTGCACACACTTCAATATTCTACTGGTTTTGTAGCTATCGCCTGACGGTCAAAGACCACTGCCAAGCACTACACCAGTACTTGCGTAATACTGATTTTTAAGCACCCAGAACAAAGTAAAATCAATCATACTCTTATAATTATGCATATCCACAATCAAGAATATAGGTTTCCAGAAATCAACATGACTCTCATGCACAATCTCAATTTCGATGGCTTCATCATACGCGTACACTAGTGTCACCATATATCATATGCATCAATTCACACATATTCATATATATATATATATATATATATATATATATATATTCCACCCTTTATATCCATGCTAGCATTCGATTTCAACTTATGAATAATGTATGCTCAAACAAATATAAAGCAGCAACACTCTGACAACTTAAGTACATGATCTTATGCAACAATGCAAATTAATATAGCATTATTGTCTCTCCTATGCAACAAGTTAATTTATATTGACACACATGCATTCACTAATAAATCAATTCTCAACATGTGACTAAACTAAAGGAACATTCAAATTCATAGAGACTTACAACATAACCCAATCATGCTTCATTAGAAATTACTTGAAATTGTCAAGAGCTTATTCATGCATTTTAAAGACTTCAAAACCAACAATACTGAAAAACATATATCTCTAGCTAGTAACCTCCAAATCAAATCTCTACCGTTCAAAGTGAAGAAATACATGTTATGGACCACCTGTCAAAATTTCACCTAAATCTGACGGTTAACGAACTGGGAAATGCAGTTTTATGAAAACTGCGCAAACTAGAAAAATTTGTAGCACCTAGCGCCCAGAAATCAAGAGCTTGGCGCCTGGCGGTATAAAACCCGTGCCCGACGGTTCCTGCTGCGCAAAAAGTACAAAAAATAGTATTTTTGCACAGTGTTCGCGTTGCCTGGCAGAGTCACCCTTGCCACCAGGCGGTTCATCACAAAAAACCCAGAAAATAACACATAATTCATGCATCGCCTGGCGGACATTTAATGCCACCTGGCAGTTTCTGGAAAAATTCCAGAAACGTGAAAACAACGAAGGTTTTGATCATACCAAGGCACCACATGCACGCATTATACTACACAAACATCATAAAATAGTTATACACATAAAAGAGTTCTCCTAACCTAGATTCCTTGCTCTAAAAGTGTGTAAATCTTTGAGTTCTTGATCCTAATTGACCTTAGCTTGTGATTCCTCCTTCAAGACTCCTTCTCACTCTCTCTTTTCTCTCCTTGCACGCACTCAACACACTCTCCATAGTACTCACTCTTTGGTAGCTTTAGAAAACCCTTTCTCCTCTCTCACAATGCTCTTAATTCATTTGATTAAGCACCATAAATTCTAAAAAGAAAATGACATTAAACTTGGAGTTTAATTGCCATTCAAGGTTCATAAGTAGCTGTTTTTCCAACCCCTTTTGGCTGCTAGGGTTTCCTTGCCCTTTCCCATTAACGCCAAAAGAAATTTTGGCAAAAAAAAAGTTTAATTTGGATCTACCAAGGTTCAAACCCACAACCATGTCACTGTCAAATCAATGCAGAACCATTCAACCAATTCATGTTTCATGATTATTCTTATAATTCTAAGATTATATTATCACTCAACTTGTTCAAGCATTTTATTAAAAATAATCAATTAATTAACACATAAATGGCATACATGGGACTTGAACAAGTCCTCTCACACAACCAAGTACTTTCAACCATTTAAGCTAGTACTTTTCCACATCATATATGTCAATATTAAAATGTCATAAAGGCTCTCATTGACCGCATTTATTAATTAATTATTTACTTAATTATTTAAATTTCTCGGGTCTTACAGTGCTCTACATGAATACTAATGGTGTTTAATGTATATTGATGTTAAAACTTGAATATGTAATTTATAATTAATTTCATTTTTTGTTTTATGTTGAATTATGTATTATAATACTTTTTACTACATTACATATTAGACCTTTTTGTTATTTAACATAATTAAATATGCAACAATTATAAGCAAGTTAGGAAATTAAATATAAGTAGGTTCATTTAGCAATCGATTTCAACACCAATTTAGCCACTATTTCAACCACCGATTTAGCCCCGTTTCAACCTCCGAAAACGAATATTTTGGTGACTGTTTAGTGATCAATTTGGAAACTGGTGGCTATCTGTTTTGGGATTAGGATTTTTGCCATCATTTATATTTGGTGGCTAATTTGATTAGTAGGGGTGTTTGCAATTTAAAAGCTACAGCTATTAATTAAAAAAAAATTCATAGATACAAGTTATTTAAATTAAAACTTCTACATTTTGATTATCACATATCTTGTACCCTTTCTTACTCAAATAAAATAAAGAATTTTTAATTAACAATTTATATCTAGAATTAGACTGTATATGTAAATTTATCTTTTGTTGTTAGTGGGAAAGTTGAACTCACAATCTCTTTCAAACCCATCAAACCAACTTTCTAATTCTTAAGAGTCAATGGAGGGAGTTAAACCCACAACCTCTTCCACATTCTCTTTCAACTCTACCACAAAATCAACCTTATATCTATAAAGGAATAACTTGTTTCTGATTCGTTTTGGATTACATTCAATTTTTTTTCCAACTTAATAGTATTTTACTAAATAATATATTTGATTATAAGCAAATATTTTTTATATAATTTATGACTTATAATTTTTTTAAAAATTATTTCTAATAATAGCTAATCTCAACTTAAAAGTTAAAAATTAAGTATTTGTAATACCAAGTCACTCTTAACACTTTTAACATTAACAAATTACTCTTGAAAAATGGACTTTAAGTTAAATCAAACTTACAAAACTAGTTTATAAGATGAGATTTGCACCCACTTATATACTATAAATTTACATTATATATAATCAATGTGAGATTTTCAACATACTTCGTCACGTGAAGACATGTGCATCTCATATGTGAGGCTAAACATTAATGGTGGTCTGATAATATTCCGATAGCGAGTGACAAGATAGACTTAACAAACAACAAATATTGCTAAGATAAACTTCAAATGTCTCAAATAAAATATTGATAAATAAACTTTAAGTTTAAGTCAACCTCACAAAATCGACTTATAGAGTAGAGTTTACATCCACTTATATATTGTAAATCTATCTCCTATATCTCTAATTAGTGTGGGATCTCCAACACTAACTTTGTTCATAAAAAAATAAGAATTAAAGTTGAATGTTTTAAACTTATTCTACCCACCGTGTATAAATAAGTATTGTGTTCACTTTTTTTTTATCTTCGAAAAGTCATTTATGTATAACAATGGAAATTATAGCCATGATGGTAGACAATTTACCTTTTCTAAATGAGATAAAACTTTGGTTTTGACACATTGTCCTTTATCAAAACGAAACAAATTTTCACATGTTTGAATGTTTAAGGAAAGTTTATAAATTTTTTATTTCGGTAGAAATTTCATCTTAATAGAGTTATGATTTTCTACAAATTGTCTCTAATGCTGGCAAAATGTATTTTTGGATAGAAGATCAAGATAGTTTGAACAAATTTTGTATTAGAATAAGTATTTAGTTCCTTATTATTCATTCAAATCTTTCCTTTCAAATAATGATTGCACGATACCTTACTGATTTAAATTAAGACATTCTAGTAATCGAATTGGACCTTGGTCATATGATTTTGTTGGCTAATAGACATGCTTTCTCTAGGTAAGGATAGTTAATTACATCTAAATGAGATGTTAATTTTTAGATATTTGAAATGTATACGTAGGAGATTGATTACATACATAGTTTAAGCATATGAATTTCTTTTGGCATTTTTCAAGATGTGATATACTATATTATAGTTTGATGATCGATTTTATAAGACACATTAAAAAATGAAAGAAAGAAAAAATTATTTAAACTATTTTAGATTTCAATTTTTAAGCAATGTTGAACGATCGAGGATAGGAATAATAAACAATACTGAATACAATGATGTTTTTTTTTTTTGAGATATAACCTGTTATCGATGATGAGTGGACAAAAGCTAATGATGATCTCTCGAGGTTAAAGAAGAGACCCTTTAGGCACAACATTAGGACAACAAAGCTTTTGGAGTTTAAATCTCTATTGTTCCTATTTACATTTCCTACATGGCACATTAGAGATTATTTAGTAAATTTTCATATTAAGTATTTCAATCATAGAACTCTAGACCATGTAAATTATCTATTAATTTGTGATTTTGAAATTATTATAATTACATTTAATAAAACTTTTACTTGTTAGTTATAGTGACAAATTGAGAATGAATAAAGGAAAATTCAAATTATATATATTTCTTAAGTTTCACACTACAAGAAAAATTAAAATTTTTCATGGTCAAAATTTGTAAAAAACACTCAAAATAATTTGTTAGTAATAATATTTTTTCCATAAATTTTCCATCAATTTGTGGATAAAATGCTTATAGAAAACGTTTCCTACGAATTTTTACTTTTATTAGATAACTTACGACAAATATATTGTTGGGAGAGTTCACATTTTTATGGTCAAAATTTTCCACTGATTTTTGGTAGAAAAAATAGTACAACCTTTTTAAAAGATTTTCCCATGGATTTTGCCTCATGAAATCTCAAACACATTTAACACAAACAAAAAGTTGTTGAAGATATACAATTTTAAAAAAAATTAAATTATTGAATATTAATTTTACTACATACTATTATCAAATTTATGCATTAAGAAAACATTTAAATAACCAATTTATCGTAAAATAACTTTTTTTTTGTATTTCAAATTATCCAATTAATTTTTTTAGAATTAAATCACATTTAGAAATTTTAAGAAGATAATTTAAAATATAAATCTATCAAATATTTACAAAGTTATAAACAAAAGGATACATTTATCATAATTAATAATTTAACAAGTTTAATCAAGATGTCCAATTATTACACTGACAGATAATCATAAAAATTTAAATTTGAACATAACAAAAAATAAATTTGAAATATTTAATAGTATATTTTATTATCTAATACAATTATTTTATAAAATTATCCAAATATTATTTTAAATCGGTAATTGTCTTTTTCTAACAAAATTAGCATTTGTAAAGCAGTGAACCAAAACTTATGTGAATTACCAAAATGTTTGAAGTGCTTGTGGTAGTATATGGATTGGTATCGCAGAATGTTTTGTTCTTAAAACTCACTAAAATTTCCATCCATGAATAAATTGATTATATCACTATCTTTGCCAATTGAAATTAACATTTGAACAAATTAACTTTTCACTTAGAGACACTATCACTAACTGATCCTATTATATTTTTACCTTAATAGTGAAATGATGATAGCTAAAAAGTGTTCTAAAGATGTGATTACTGAAAAGACATAACTCTTGTTAATCGTGAACAAGAAACATTATTTGAGTGAAAAATGGATTTCCTACCCTTAAAGTTTTGAAAATGAAAAATCAAAATCGTTTCAAACTAGTCATATTTTAAGACTGATAGACAATTTGCAAAGACCCAAAGTGATGTAGATGGGAGTGTAGTTACAAGTCTTGGACTAGTTGGGTTTGGTGGATTGCTAAGAGACCAATTGGGGCCTTTTAAATATACTTTTTGGCAGTGTATCATTTCAAATATAATCCATGCCAAAAGTTCATTTTTGTTTTAGTTTTTGAAAATTTTAAATTGTCACTGTATTTTTAATTTCATCCCTATTTAAAAAAATTAACTTTTTTTTCTCTGTCTTTTTACCAAAAGACCATGAGTTATTTTCCCCAACTAAAGCTCTGATATAAATACCTTTCGCGTGAAAATTGTAGAAGATGGCAAATGCGATTGAACATTCTGTACAAACATAAAAAAAAGTAAAATGTTTGAAAAAACAAAATCATTGTTAATGCTGATTCGTTTACCAATAATCTTTACAAGAGCATTCGCCATGCTTAAAATGATGAAACCTGTTTCTGTCTCTGACAATAATTTCCCTGTTATAAATTTTGGATATCATCTTTGCTACATTGTGGCAATCCCAGCAAATCCTGAGGTTCATAACAACCCTAACGGGAACACCCTTCAAACTAATTAACCCAAAAGCAATGGCTATCTTCTCACTATGTTTACTCAAAGCATCCTCCTTCTCCTCTTCTTCTATATCAAAAAGAACAGGGTTAGTGTCAGCCACATACCCTGCTAGTCTTAAACACCTAGAGATTTCTTCCAGCTTCAATTCAATCTCACCATATCTTGGGTGAGATTTGTCCCCAACAATGAACTCATGAACTTCACCATCAACTTCTATGACACTACAACCAGGGAGCTTCCTCACACCCTTAGCTTTCATAGTCTGCCTCAAACTACTCACCCTTTCCCAATTCTTATACTCAGCATGTATATTTGACAAAAGCACATAAGCACCATCGTTTTTGTCTTCTTGTTCCACTATCTTTTTCAGAGCAAGCTCACCCAGTTCCTTGTTTTTACACACTCTACAAGCATGAAGCAAAGCACTCCATGCACCAACATGAGGCTTCATAGGCATGCTATTGATGAAGTTCAAAGCTTCCTCGACGCGCCCTGCTCTACCATAGATATCAACCATCAGGCCATAATGCTCAAGCTGGGGGTCAATTCCATAAACACTCCTCATTGCGTCAAAATGCTTTCGACCTTCCTCCACCATCCCAACCACACTGCACCCTTTCAAGACAGAAATGAAGGTCACTCCATTTGGCTGAACTCCCTCTCGTTTCATAGTATAAAAAAGATCTAAACTCTCCTCACCAAGACCATTCATGGCCAACCCACCTATTGCACTACTCCAAGTGTAAACATTCCTCTCCTTCATTCCCCAAAAAACCTCCATTGCCTTATCAATGTTCCCACATTTTGCATACATGTCAACAAGTGCAGTTCCCAGAGTTACTGTCATTCCAACCTTATACCTCCCCACATATGCATGCACCCATCTCCCCTGATCCAATGCACCCAATTGGGTACATGCAAACAAAACCAAAACCATTGACACCTCATTAAGTTTCACACCCTCCAATTGCATCAAACGAAACATATCCAACGCCTCTCTGGGCCTTCCACTCTGCGCATACCCCGCAATCATCGCGTTCCACGCAACATAATCTCTCTCAGGCATTTCATCAAACAACTTTCTCGCAAAGTCTACGTCACCACACTTGGCACAAGCATGCAACATGGCGGTTTGAGAAACCAAGTCCGGCTCAGTGACCCCTTCAAACACACCGTAACACGAACTGAGACAACCCAGTTCAGCGTACATGAAAACCAACCCGGTTTGCACATGTGGGTCGTGCTCAAAACCATGCTTTATGACTGCAGCGTGAACGCACAGGCCTGTCACGTGCAGGTGGAGTTGGGCGCACGTGCGGACCAGGAAGGTGAAGGTGTAGTTGTCAGGGGAGAGGGTATTAGAGTGAAGAATGTAGGTGTAAAAATGGAAGCTTTTGGAGGGAGTGGAGCTTTTGGAGTAGGCTCTGATCATGGAGTTGAGAGTGAAGAGTGTGGGGTGGGTTTGTTGGGAATGGAAAATCTTGTTGGCATATTGAAGAAGATTGGTTGTGTTGTGAAGGGCTATGGTGGCAACAAATTGGCCATGGAAATGGGGATTTTTTAGGGTACCCTTAACCACCAACTGAGCATGTATTTGCTTCACCTCTTTCAATGTGGTGCATGAAATTAGCAGTGAAATCGTGGGGTGCTTCGCGATCCTTTTCAAACCCTTCATCTTGATTTGCTGCATCAACTACAAAATGCTCACACTCCAACTAATCTAAATATTGTCGTTATTTTATTAATGGGTAATGATACACAATTTTTAAAGACATGATAAACTTTTTTCTCTCTAAATTTAAATGTGGTGTAGATGATTATTTTAGGTGAACTCCCATTGCTATTTCATGTATTGTTCTTATTGGAGGAGGGTATGGGATTTACAATAAATAAATAATATTCTTTTGTATGGTTTGCGAGGGTTTGTTCAATAAGCCAGTTATGAAATATAATATTTTTATATTGTTCGAAGAGTAATAAGTTAGATTATTTTAAACAAAATGTCATTAACATGATTATATTCAGGGTGGAATTTGGAGAAAATATTCCGGTGTTAAATTAGATTTTTTATATATAATTTTTTTAATTAAAAACAATATTTTCTTTACTTAAACTATGTAATTCAAATTTTTTAATTTTTAATTTTTCTAATTTATTGAATTCACAATAAATGAGTATTCTAATTTTTATTTTAATTTAAAAATATTCATTTCATTATATGAAGTTGAAAATACAAAATATCAACATTTTATAATGTTGATTTATTCTAATTTAATAAAATATAATTAAGGTTCATACTAATTTCATACAAAAAAAAAATCCTAAAATCATAGTTGGGGTTCATACTATTTTGGAGAAACTTAATTTGGGAGAAATATCGTAATGGAAGAATAATAAATGTAACATACATAAATCATACTAAGATACTTATTCATGAGATCGTGTGAGTATGCATTATTTGTTATCTTTGTTCTCCAATTTCTTTTTCCTAATCTGTTTTTCTTTTATTTCACACTTTTTTTTATGACTTGTTGTAAAAAAACCTTATAACCAGATATAAAACCTTAATCTCTTTAATCTAGTTATTAATTCATCAAATTAATTTTTATTTTACTTTTTAAACAATAAAAATATAATATATATATATATATATAATATAATAATATAAATTGTAAATATAATAATATAATATAAATAATATAATAATATAAATTTTAAATATATATATATATATATAAAATTAAATTAAAAGCTTGGGGAGCCGTGGCTCCCCTTAGTCCAAACAAGGTCCGCCAATGATTAGATTATACACTAAACAACTTATCCAAAATTAAATTTTTATATTGTTGTAATTAGCTCTTATGAAAGTGAAAATATTTTTCTTTAATGCTATGTTCGTTTTTTATTTATATGTTGTGTGAACGGATGGTTATACAAGCGATGGTGGTGTTCGTTTCAACCGATTAAGATGGATTTGTGATGACGGATTCACAAGATGTTAAAAATAAATTATTCTCGCTTTCAGTGACTAACCTATGTGTACACAAGGATTGGTAAATAATTCGTTATCTGATGGGAACAAGGATGAGACAAAAATTTGATACTCGTTGGGTTTAAATATGCATATGGGATGAATTTACTCTATCGGGATGGATATGAGATAGCAAAACCCGTCTCCGCCCACTTTTGTTGCCATCCCTAGACTTAGCAAAACAAAAAGAGTTCTTCAAATGAAACAAAAATTAATAATAGAAGATTATTTTTTATATTACCTAGTAAATGAAATGTTTATACTATTAAAACATAAATGAAAGGCTCGAGAGAAAAAAATGCGGGACAGACTGAAATTTGTATGCCTGTTAACCTGCTAAAGCCCGACCCACATAAGTTGCAGCTCGCGGAGACCTAGAGCGAGGTAGGGTGGGCCAGTCCGTCAACTCGTTTTATATAGGTTTAATCCCTCGAAACGTCATCGTTTAAGTTGTCCTAATTGGGTCATATTTTTTAAAAATTTGTTCCAATTTGGTTCTTTCTGTTACGGCATCACTAGCGTCATTAATTGTGTGTCACATGTCAGCTCTCGTAGTGTATTTTTTTACTCTTAACTTTTTTTTTAACTTTTTTTTCTTAAGAAAACAACTCTCATATGTCAAATTAAGGTTTTGTCACGTTTCAGCTTGTGATTTTTTTTTTTAAAAAATTAATATATTTTTTTAATTCTTAACTTTTTTAATTAAAAAAACTTGTCACGTGTCAAATAGTGATCCTGCCACGTGTCAATTGTTTATGTGTAAAATCTCAATTTGGTCATGTATTTGTCATTTTTTTATCAATTTAGTCTTAATTTCTTTTTAAACTAGAGTAATTTCATCCCTTCCAATTTGAGACCAAGTTTAACTTTTATATAAATATTATAATGATATTTTTATTATAATAGATATTTTTAAACAAATTAAATTTATTTAAATTTAAATTTTGCATTGAACTTTATTTAAAATTTGTTTTAATAATTTATAGACAACTTTATAAATTCAAATGTAAAATTCTAAAACAGGTTTATAACAATTACAAAATTCAAATGTAAAATTTAAATATTTGTAATGGTTATAAAATTGTTCAAAAATTTTACATTTGAATTTATAAAGTTGTCTAAAAATTGTTAAAACAAATTTTAAATAAAATTTAATGCAAAAATTAAATTTAAATAAACTTAATTCGGTTAAAAATATCTATTATAATAAAAATATCATTATAATATTTATATAAAAATTAAACTTCTCAATTTGGAAAGGGTGAAATTACTCCAATTTAAACAAAAATTATGACTAATTTGAGACAAAATAATAAATACATGCACCAAATTAAGATTTTTCACATAAACAATTGACATGAGACAGGATCATAATTTGACACGTGACATTTTTTTTTAAATTAGTTAAAAAAATTAAAAACTTAAAAAAAATTAAAAAGTTTAAAAAAATCACAAACTGACACATGACAAAATCCTAATTTGACATGTGGTGTAAGGCCTGTTTATTTTCCTGCCTTATTTTAAAGGTTGCCCCAAAGCTAGTTGGGCCTAGGGCTGGCCCAAAAAGGAAACCAAACCCTTAGTCTGCCCTAATATAATCCATTCACTTCACTCTGCAGAAAACACAATCGTCATGTTCCCTACCCAAAGCTCTGCTAGGGTTTAACCCTAATCTCAATCCAGTGAGCTCAGTTCATCTTCTTGATTCATGTAAGTACTCTACGACTCATACATCCCTTTTCCGTTCGTATGTTCATTTTTCTAGCTAGGGTTTCGTTGTGAGCTTGTGTTAAGACTTGTTCCGCTTTTCTTTTCTAGCTCGTTCATCTGTTCCTGGAACTGTTGTGTCCCGTGTTGGAGTTGAACTCTCTTTCTAGCTAGTTCCAGGTAAGGGAAGCTAGGACTCATTATTTTATTCGATTTTTTGGGGTTTTGGTTCTGTTCACTGTTTGGAAATGCTTGGTTACTGTTATAATGGAGTGGAAAACTATTTAAACCTTGTTTGACTCGAATACCTGACTGTGCCCACGCGAATAGTGGAGGGTTCTGGTCTTCTCACCCAAGCAAGCCTGTCTCGCCTAGGCGAGAATAGTAGGAACTCGCCCATTTTTCTACTCGAGCACTCGCCCAGGCGAGGGGTTGTGTTTTTGAGCGACGAATTGTCTCGCTCAAGCGAGACAGCCTTGCCTAAGCGAGAGCTCGTGAAACTTTCATGGACACTGTCGCAGTCTCGCCTAAGCGAGAGTCTGCAGCTTGAGCGAGAGCACTCCTCTCGCCTGAGCGAGGGCTCCCAGCTTGAGCGACACCTAGCTTGGGTTCTTGTTGTGCTTCGTTTCATGAATGTTGTTGGTTGTTTGATTGGTTGATTCACTGATTTATTATATAAAAGGGAGTGGATATGCATGTACTATGTATGTTATGGGTGGGAACTAATGAGTTGGTAATGAGCTTGGCATGAGATATGATTGATGGTTGGTTATTTATACTAAATGACATGTTAATGGTATGCATAGGAACTTCATGATTGGTTGATAAGGTATGAGTAAGGTTTGAGTAGGACGTAATCCCATGACCCTTGTAGTGGGGGCTCGTGGTGGTGTCTCATCATATGGACATAATTTCGTGGGCCCTCCTAGGGGGGAGTCCATGTTGGTGCCTCATCTATTGGACTTAATTCCATGAACCTCGAGGTGAGAGTTCATGGTGGTGCCTCAACGACAGGACGTAATTCCACGAAGGTAATGTGGTGGTGCCTCAAGGCCAGGACGTAATTCCACGAAGGCCAAGTGGTGGTGCCTCATGTAACGATGTAATTTCGCGAAGGCCTCGTGGTGATGCCTCACTGCTAGGACATAATTCCACTGTCTCGTGGTGGTGCCTCATTATGCGTATCCGGATAATCTAATCTTGGAGTTTGAAATGGTTTGGTACCTCATGTGTGGTTTCTCGTTATTTATGCTTGACTATGTGATTGAATGTTGAGTGTTATGATGTAAGAATCTTGTGCACTAGCTTACCTTTTTCGCTTGTTTGTATGATTGTGTGTGGTTTTCCTCCCTTGCGATGATCATCAATGTTATTGATATGAGCAGATGTGAGAACCCTTGACAGTGGTAACGATAATAGGGATGTTGCAGCTTGATGGTTATGGACGGGTATTGGGCTCACTATGGAGCCCATCGCTGAAGGAACTTTCATTAGTTATGATTCTCTTGTCTGTACAAGACCTAGTATTACTTTTTCACCAGTGCACTTTGTTTTAGGTCGTGTGGGGCCTCTTTTTATGTAAAATGGGTATGTTTGGTGTACTGTGCCTTCATACTCCAAACTCCGTAGTCTCTGAATATTCATGTATATGACGTTTTATTAATTTGAAGTTATCCAGTTTTTGGGACGTTACATGTGATAGTTTTTTTTTAAAAAAAAAAGAGTAAGAACTAAAAAAAATTAGAAAAACCACGAACTAATTACATGTGACACACTGATAACGTCATCAATGATGCCCTAACAGAAAATCTAATGACCAAATTGAGATTTTAGGATAAAAACGAAGACATTGCACGATATTAAACATTCTCTATAAGAAAAGACTATATGATTAAGTAAAACATAATAAATCTTATTGCATAAATTATATTTCTTTTATGTATGTTAACGACAGAAAATATATTCTTTGATGTAATATTGTTTTGGATTCAATAAAATAATTGTAGAAGTTACTTGTTTTAAAAAATAAAACTCAAATGTATTTCTTCATTGGTAATATATATATATATATATATATATATATATATATATATATATATATATATATATATATATATATCATGTTTCTTCTTTTTAATCATATAGTATTTTCAATCACAAATTTTAAACGTTGTCAATTTTATTTCAGTCTCAATTCTACAATTCTATAAACAAAAAGAGAGAATAATATTAATTGAAGGAAATTCCCAATCATGTAAACCATTCAAATCGTGCACTCAAACTGTTCCATAGTTTCAAGCTCAACCAAACTCAACGTCACACTGTTTGATAATGTAATCTCATTTGATTCTGACAAACTCTGCTTACCGATATAATCATTAAAAAAATAGGTTAAATCATTTCTGAGGTTTTCATTTTTGTAACGAGATCTTAAGTAGATTTCATTTTTTTTTATTCGACTCAATTGGGTCTTTATTTTAGAAAATTCGTTGCAATTTGATCCTTTCTGTTAGTAGTATAATAATGGTGTTAATTATGTGCCAAATGTTAGCATGTTATTTTTTTTTTAATTTTTTAATTTAAAAAAATTGTCACGTGTCAATCTGACATTGTGTCACGTAGTTAAGACACTGTGATGCGCAGTGACAATGCCACGGGTCACTATTGGATGTAAAAAGTCTCAATCTAGTATTGTATTTGTTATTTAGTCTCAATTTTTTAAAACTGAATCAATTTCATCCTTATATCAAATTTAATTTTTATATAAATTTTACAATGATATTTTTATTATAATTGTTATTTTTAACAAAATTAAGTTTATTTAAATGTATAGTTTGCATTGAATTTTATTTAAATTTTGTTTTAAATATTTATATATCTATAATTTATAGATAAATGTTATAGAGTTGTTTTAAAAATAAAAACTTTATAAATTCAAATATAAAATTTTAAAAAAAATTTATAACAATTTAAAATAAATATATTTATTTAAAATTTTACAATTCAATTTATAAAGTTGTTATTTTTATATATTGATTTTATAAAATTTATAAAAATTAAAAAAAATCACGTGCTGACCCGTGACATATAATTAACACCGTACGATAGTGTACTAGTAATGGAAATAACCTAATAACAATGAATTTTTCAAAATAAGGATCCAATTGAATCAAATAAAAAGGAAGAGACCTACTTGAGATCTCGTTAAAAAAATGAAGATTTCTGAAATGATTTATCCTTAAAAAATATATATAGTAAATCACAAAAATCACAATTAAAAACTAAATACATATTACATAATGTTAGAATAACAGGTCAACCTTTCAGTCCTAAATCAAGCAGAATGCAGGATAAACCAATATATTCAGTCTCATTTACAAAATAGGACGGGTCAGTTCGACTCATTTGCATGCCTAAACATGATAAACTGACCTGATGTGTCATATATGAGAAGAGCGTACTCGCTCACTCCAATAGTACACCATCACCTGAGTGATATGATTTTCCGAAATTTTAATTCTTAAATGCTTGATCAATAATAACAACGGTTTGAATAACGATGATTATCATTAGTTGAGTGTCACTCAAGATTCAGGAAAAAAACTTAACAACATTAATTTAATAGAGTTAACAATCTAACCAAACGATTATAACCATCTTCACATGATTCAATCATCAATATAAACATATTTTTGCATTCAAAATGTCAAAGTTAAAATTTACTAAACCAAACCTTGATTTAATTCAAGACAGGTATATATCAAATTAACTTTAGGTCTTTCCAACCAAACCTTGATTTAATTCAACACAGGTATATAACTTTAGGTATTTCCAATAAATGGAGTGTCAACACCAATCCACAAAATTTCATCGCATTAAAACACACACGAAATAAACTTAATTAATTGAATAGACGTAGATTGTTAGCTCCTTTTATTTGAAGACAATTTAACTTCCAAAAAAACAATTACGATATCTAAAAACTTCTAAAGTAAATTGATAGAATTTCCGAAATTCTAACTTCTGCAAGCAACATCTATACTTAGATTACTAGTACATATTCTTCTATTCATTGCGGTAGAAAACTTCCACAAACTTAGAAAAGTGAGGAAACATATAGAATCAATGATAAGAAAAATAAGAATTTACCCTTCTTGATTTACTCATCACAACCTCTTCATTTATGTAATTTGATTGTGAAAAAGAAAATGACTGATCACAAAAGAACATTAAGAGAATGTAGAGTATTTAAAAGTTTATATTAATTTAAAATAATTGTTTTGAATCAATCTATTAATATTTTTTTTTAAATATCTAATTTTATATTTACTTTAATAATCTCTTAATCTAAATATCTAAATTCATTAAAATAAACCAATGAACACATGTTTAGAGAGATTGTTTGAAATTAACTAGTAGTGTTGAGAGTTTAAGATGCAACTACATAAATATTTATTTAGAGAGAAAACTTTATAATCCATGAGTGAAGCAAATTTCAATGGACCATAAAAGTTACTCATAATATTAAAGATAAAAAGTTAGCATGCAGGTGTAGATTTTTACGTTTCTGAGATATAGTTAACTCTGAAAGAATGATAAGAGAGTTGAATTTCATTTGTGTAAAAAAGTACGAAACTCTTAAAATCAGCATGAACTTACCAGTCCTGAAATCCACAGATTGATAAATGGTTTTGGTTTGTTCATGCATGTGCGGCACACTTTATTCTGTTGAACAAAAACTAGGAGACAGAACCAAGTGAACAATATACTTGCATTCATGTGTCTTGTCTCTTCATTCAACAATGACAGGTCCATGAATGCGTTTATTAATTATAATTCTACTTCCTTGGGCGCTTCAAATTATATTTCTATGCATCAAATTCATGTCTGCGTTTTCTTCATATATTGAAACCAATGGAACGCAACATTTTCAAATCTCTGCTACTTACGAGTACGCCAACTCTAACACCATGCAATATCTTAGGAATCTGTCGAGACCACAAACAAACCGAGTCGTACCATGCATCAAGACAAACACCCCAACTGTGATTATTCCAACAGATAAAGAAGGATTAAAGCGTTTCTCCAACTTTTTCATGGTACATTAATTATTCTTGACATTTCTCTTTCACCGCTAATTTTCTCTGTAAAGGGGAAAAAGGAGGATCTATTCTGTAAAGGAAAGGATCAACAAACTCAACCACACATACAATGCCACAGATTTCACCTCTTCAAATTACTGCTTACTATATTTTATATATACATATCTGACATTATGAATCTGTGCTGTTACCAGCGCCAATAATACGTCATTATCCTATACCTAATTTATGAAAATCTTAATAGATCCATTCATGTCAAAGGAATCTAATTCGTTAAGAATTCTTCAAAGCGATCGAATTTGCTTACGTGTTTGCATTATACTGGGTATTACGACTAGCTCTCACAAACTCTGCTATTTTTCTTAATTAATATGATAGATATGTGTAATTATTATAAATTGCTTTTGTAATTTGAAATATATATAATAATGCTATCCCCACAACATAATTAATTTGTTGTTTTCCGAGTTTATATCAGCATTAGAGATGTTTTTTCGTTATATTGTTTTTGTTTTCAAAATATATATA
>Ga0214545_1006216_pt1 | contig 20933 bp, 8 predicted proteins | sample CNSS4metaG_FD_160064 | JGI IMG/M metagenome (GOLD analysis project Ga0214545, IMG submission 160064) | Root nodule microbial communities from cowpea collected in UCLA plant growth center, Los Angeles, California, USA - CNSS4 | ecosystem: Host-associated > Plants > Roots > Nodule | place: USA...
CAAATCACAGCACTGTCTCGCCCAGCATCTCGCTCAGGCTGAGGGGTCTCGCTCAGGCGAGACGTGCTCGCTCAGGCGAGCCTCCCCCTCGCCTAGGCGAGAGCGCCAAAAACAAGGGCATGGGCAATGTAAGATCCGGGAAAATTAAATAGTTATTTAATTAATTATTTAATTAGGACGGATAATGAGAATATTTAAAGCAATAAATGTGAGGAGAGGTGACGTGGAAAAGTGCTAGCTCAAGTGGTTGAGAGCACTTTATTATGTGTGAGGACTTGGGTTCGAGTCCTATGTGTGCCACTTGAATGTTATTTAGATTATATGTTTTTATGCGATTATATATTGAATTGTATGGATCATGATAAACACCTAAAATTGTAGGATTTAGCATGAAACATGTGTTGGTTGAGTGGTTTGGCCTTGGTTTGGTATATGCATGAGTGTGGGTTCAAACCTTGATGAGAACAAAATGATTTCTTTTTGCCAAATTGTATTTTTGCATGGAATTTAAAAGGGGCAGCCTAACCTAGTCGTTTAAGGGGCTGAAAGAGCAGATTGAAATGGGTCACTCAATGGTTATTAAACCTCTTTTTAAATAAATTTCGTTTTGGGCAAATTAATGAGTGAATAGGTCACCCATAAGCCAATAGAGGGAGAGAATTAGTGAGAAGAGAGGTGTTGTGGTACGTGAGAGGATTCTGGACAGAAGCTTGGTGGGTTTAGGATCGAAAAACAGAGGGGAAGTAAGGAGGAGAACTAACGTGGGAGTGTGAGCAAGGGCAAAGAGACTTTGATTGGAAGCGTACTCACGTTGATTCGTAATTGAAGCAAATTCCAGGTTAGGGGAGTTGCTTGTCTGTCTTTTGTGCTTGTAATTGGATTATTACATTGTGCTTGTGTTGTAACTCGATCACTGTACTGATTTTTCGCACTGTTGCATTGGAGTTTCTGGAGTTTTCCAGAAACCGCCTGGCGGTTCATCCCCTACCGCCAGGCGACACATCAGTTTTGTTCTGCTGTTCTTGTTTTGGTATGAACCGCCGGGCGGCGATGAGTTTCTGCCAGGCGGTGCGACACTGTTGCGTTTGATTTTATGTTTTCACTGCTATTTTGTTTGGATGTGATGAGTCGTAGGGTTCAGATTAATTTTATGTAATTATGTGGTGGAATTATGGTCTTGGATTGGTGAGGGGTGGGGGGAAATCGCACCAGAAATATATATATATATGAGAGGGTTGAGTTGAAACCAATGGTAATTTGTGAACCTTGGACTGTTAGGGTTAATTAAGAAACGAATTGAGTTATGATAGGTGTTTGGTGAATTGGATACAAGGATGAGTATTGAGAATGTCAAAATTGCGAGGTGACGAGTATTGGAAAAGAAGGTAAGAGAGTTGGGATCGGGGATGATGTAGCAGAGTGGGTAAGGGAGGGACTGCGTCTGATAGGCCGCCTGGCGGTCCTTACGCTGACCGCCAGGCGATGGTGAGTGGCAAACCAGGTGGCTGTAGGCACTGTAGTAAGGCGAGAGAAGGATGGGAGATGGAATACACTTGAATGTGAATAGCGAATGGAAGGGCGGAGTGAGATTAAAAATTGCTGATGTTAAATAAGAAATGAAAATGTTGATGAGGATAGGGGACTTGAAGTAAATAAATAATGTGGGAGAGGTACTCATAATTTGGTAGTGAATATAAGACTCACGAGTTGGTATGCTAGTTAAGAATAAGTGGGGATGTAGAGAATGTACTAAGAGGACTTATGCATTGGTTAGTTTAGCATGATAGAAGCGATGGTATGAAGTAAGGGATTAGATTTCTAACTAATTTCGTGGGATGAATGGAGAGTCACTGTTAAGGCAATGTTCATATTATTTGGAAGAATTGAACGGATGGATTGTCTGAGTAGTGTATAGACACTTGATTAACCATGATTGGGGTAAACTAGCTAAAGGGAGGAGTCCATATTGACCCATAAGAGTGAGTGTGTAACCAATAGACGAATTGAGGTGCTAAAACCAGTGAGGTCCTGTTCTGGTATAGCGCCTGGCGGGTTAACGACACCGCCAGGCGATAGCCTTAGCGAGAGGGTCTGCACTGAGAGGCGCCTGGCGGCACGGTGTGCTCCGCCAGGCGGTGACGTGAAAACAGTGGGGTCTGGAAGAGAGCTGGCGCCTGGCGGTGGGCAGGTACCGCCAGGCGGTCTGGGCCTGTTTCGCCAGGCAGTGTTGACTGGCGCGCCAGGCGACCGTGCACCAGGTCATGAGTGGTGTGTGTTGTTTTAATTGACAATGAGGCTTTGCTTGGATCGGGAGATGCTGTGCCATGAGCGGGTAGGTTCATGGATGGTGTGACATGTGATGATATGAGCGGGGAGGTTCATATCAAGTTACTCTCACGTGGGGATACGAGCGGGGAGGTTCGTATGTTCCGTGCTCACGTTGAGAGATGCCACGTGCGGGGAGGTACGGGGGCTGGAGGATCACATGTGTTGGACTACGGGCGGGGAGGTCCGTAGAGCAGGACTACGGGCGGGGAGGTCCGTAGAGCAGGACAACGAGCGGGGAGGTTCGTAGGAGCAGGACCACGAGCGGGTAGGTTCGTGTGAGCATCAGATTCCCGAGTCCAAGGCTAACCAAATGTATGATTTGAAGACTGCTAAGTCTTGGGGTTAGGGTCTTGGCCAAGATTCATAGATAATGATTAAGATGGGTGTATGAACTGTTTTATATTACCTGTTTATTATTTTGTTTTTCTCAGCTCACCCTTTCTGTTTGTGTGTGGCGATGATCGTGTAATTCGTTACACGGGAGCAGATGTTGATACAGGTGGTGCTGAGGAGACTCAGATGGCGGAGTGAGGGCTAGCATGGGCTTAGCTCTAGGGTTTTGATTCATTGTAATCATGTTTAAATGCAAATTTTGGGAACTTGTAATGAATTATGAATTGATTATGAGTTTTTGGCGCGCTAATTTAATGAAAAAGAATTTTCCCGCGTTGGGATGTTTATTGAGACAATTAATTATTGCAATTATTTATTTTAATAATTCTTTTTAAGTAATATTCCCTAGGGATGTTACAGGCAACGCGGGATCTCGCTTAAGCGAGATCCCTCTCGCTTGGGCGAGTTGCCTGCTCGCTCAAAAGTTGAGCGAGCCGCCTGGGCGAGTTTTCGCGCAAAAAACTTAGGCGAGCTCCCTGTTTCATCTCGCCTAGGCGAGTGGGACTCGCTTGGGCGAGATTAACAGGTCTCGCCACTGTTCTTCACTATACAACCATGTTCTCCATCCAAACTACTCATGCAAAACCCTCTAACATACCAGAACGAAATATCACACCATAAAATCAGCAACATCTCGTACACGGTTCAGAATAATGACTCGAAACTAAAACCCTAACTTCCCGTACCTGGAAAGCGGCTTAACAGAACTTCGACGCGGGACCTTGGAGCACGGCAGTTCGAGAGGCGGGCTGGAAAACTGGCGGAACGACTGAACAGTAGCAGAACAACGTTATTATGGAACCTTAAGTGAAGGAATACAGAAAATAGCTCTTACGTGGAAAAGGCATGAGATTGGGGATCACTTACAAGGAGCAGAAAACAAAAACGGAGCTTGAGCGGACTTGTTCGAGATGAAGAAACGAACCCTAGCAGAGCTCTTTTTGGTGAGAGGGTTGACGGCTGATTTCTGAAAGAGTGAGCACAGACCTCCCATTAGGGCAACGTAGCAGGGTTTATATACTTTGGGCCAACCCTTAGGCCCACTTAGGAGCAGTCCACTAACTTTAGGGCAGAAAAGAAAGGGGGTCTCACATAAAGTCCAATATGATTTAATATTTCGATCACATTGATATTTTGTATAAACATCATAAACTTTTGAGTTGAAGTATTTTGTTATTAATATCATTACTTTGTGAATGTTTATATTTGATCCAATGTCTCTTTATAAAAATTTAACATCATTAATATATATATATATATATATATATAAAATATTTTATATATATATATATATATATATATATATATATATATATATATATATATATATATATATAATTTTATATGGCACAGAATAAACAATTACAAAGTCACATTTTTGTTTTGTGTCATCGAGTTTTAATTTTGATACATTCTTGAAGTAAGCATAGAATTGCACTAAATCAATGTCTTTTTTTTTGTTTACTTTATACAAATACTTGTACTAAGGTTACTAAATGGATATATTGATAGTAACATTATGATTTTAAAATCCAGTTAATAACGGTAACAGTTGGAAAAAAAATCAAGTTTAATTAAAAAATAAGGAGAACGCTAATCTCTTTGAGATATAATGTCAAATGCTAACCAATACATTAAGAATACAGATGGACACCGATTAAGATATAATTAATAAATATAAAATTTATAATTAAGTGTGCTATTAGAGGAATTATGACTCGAGTAATTATTAATGTAGTTTTATTACGTAGAGAATACAAATCAAATAAATATTTTAGTAATTGATAATTTGTTTCATCCATAAAAGTAACCGTTAAAATAATAAAATATGTTAACATATAATTGTAATGTAGTTAAATAAAATTATATTAAAAATATGAATATTATAATACTGTTTTAGTTTAAAGGAATATAGGATAATAATATCTAAATTAAATTTAGAACTCTGTGCAATATTTTTTTTTAATGAAAATGACTAATGTAATATCATATTAAATAATATTAAAATTAATAAATAATTTTATTATGTATTCAAAAACAAAATTGAAAATTAAATTTTTTATGACATTAAATTTTATTATATAATTATTTTAATAATAAAAATACATTAAAATTATTTTATTATTTTTCAACTTTTTTTGTGTGTATCAAGAAAATTATAAATGAAAGTTGAATAATAGTTATGAGTATTTTTATCCTTTAAATAAAATAAAATTACATTAATGATTATTGAAGTTAAAATTCATTTAATGTTATATCTAGTTATGAATTTTTGTAAAATTCAATGCGTATTAATTATTCTTAGAAGAATGCAACTGGTGTCCTAAGGACACTGGTTAAGGATAATTAATTTGTATTGGTTCCTTCATTTTTACATTGAAAGTTGAAATAATGAAATATATTAATTAAGATAGTATAAATGCATATAACAAATTTTATAAAGACAAAAATATCATTTTAAAGTTGTAGACAATAATCTACTGATATAGAAGAATGACTTTGAAATTTTTAAGGTCTCTACTAAAACATTTTATTTTTGTTTCTTTTTTATAAATTTTGTAGATATTTAACACTATTTTTTTATGGTTGTACTGTTAATTTAAACTTCTTCATATCTAATTATATTTAATTTTTGACAACATTAAAACATAGTTATTTTATTATTTAATTATTTTTAACTTTTATTGATGAACGTTCAATAAAATATGAGAAACACACATGTATAAGAATTATGAAAATTTCTGTCTTTTAAATAAAATAAAATTACATTAATGATGATTAGGTCAGATTTAATTTAATATTACACCTACTTATGTATTTCTTATAGAATTCAATGCATATTAATTACCTTAACCAGTGCTCTTAGGGCACTGGTTAGGGCACTGGTTAGCAAGACCCTTATTCTTAACTAGTGTCCAAACACCAGTGAGCAGAACCCTTAATTAAGAGTCATTTATTCTACTACATTTTATTCTCACCAACTAAAATATGGTCATTCTAACCCGTGCGGGTGGATACTGGTTAAGAATAAATAATATGCATCGAATTTTACAACAATTCATAGTTAACTGTGAGATTAAATGAATTTTGACATAAAAATCATTAATGTTGTTTTATTTTATTTAAAGTACAAAAATGCTTATAAATTTTTTACAACTGTGTTTGATATCTTATTTAATGCATACCAATGAAAAATAAAAAATATAACTATATTTTAATATTGCTAAAATTAAAATATAATGAAATGTAAAAATAAAAATTAAATCAATAGAAAAACAAAAAAAAAGTCTTAAACATCTAACTTATTTTTTAAAAAACAATTAAAATATTTTTCTGACTTTCTTGTAGAGATCATAAAAATTCTAAAGTTTCTATTTTGTGTCACAAAGATATTACTTAGAAATTTCAAAAGATATTTTTGTCTTTATAAAATATGTTATATGAATTAATATGGCTTAAATATCTTTTTGGTCCTCATTTTTGTAGTGTTTGTTGCGGATGGTCCTCATTTTGAAAAAATATTTTAAATGGTCCTCATTTTTTTCGAATGTTTAAAATGGTCCTCATTTTCGCAATTTGTGTTTTATTTGGTCCTTTTCTGTGACACCGTTTCAATTATGAACGAAACATTGTACAAGTGACACAGTTTATATTAGGATGTGTTACGTGTACTGTACATATGTCCAATTAATGTTAATTTTTAAATTTAGTGAAGATTTTGCAATTAGGGAAATTTTTTTATCTTCGTCTTTCTTGAGCTCGGATTTGCAAATGAAGCAGCTAATACTTGTCACTTCAATGATTTCTCCAAATCATTAATCTGCCTCATTTGTGTCATGATGATGACATCCTTTTCATCAACACCACCATTTGAAAAAGTTGCAGAACCACCACTCTGTAAATCAATAAACCAAAAATTAAAATCAATTTATTATTAACACAAAAATAAAAACAGATTGTACCCAAAATTTTCTACCAATATTCTTTGGAGTTCTTGCCATCCTCAAAGTTGTCATCTCTTCGCAGCTACAAATCGGGGTTAATCCATTTCTCGTTGAACCACCCAATAGTGCACGAAGTGATACAACACGGTTGTCTCCAACTATTACAACTAGAGGTAAAGGAAGAAGTTTGGGACCGTAACATACCTATATAATGGGATTGCAAGAAGAAGAAGATTGCAGCAACACCAATTGGAAATGGAGGAACAAGATTGCCAAAACTCACCAACTGCCCAAACATTCCTTACCAAAACCCTAGCTCACTTATTTATCCCCAAATATCTAATTAGCCATATGTACGGTACACGTAACATACCCTAATACAAACCGTGCCACGTGTACAATGCTCCGTTAATGATTTAAATGGCGTCACAAAAAATGATCAAATAAAACACGAATTGCGAAAATGATGACCATTTTAAACATTCGGTAAAAAATGAAGACCATTTTAAACATTCTGTCAAATTGAGGACCATCCGCAACAACAAACACTACGAAAATGAGGACCACCAAAAAGATATTTAAGCCAATTTATATCATTTGAATCAATGAAGTTAATTATTTCAGATATCAATGTAAAAATGATAGAATCAAAGATAATTAATTATACCTTAAACAATGAACAATGTCTTAAGGGCATCGATTAACATTCTCTATTAAAATAATGTGAATTCATAAGTGTTATATAATTGTAATTGATTTTTGATAAATAAATTATAACCTCAATAATTATTAATTAAATTTTATTTTATTTAATGAACAAAAATATCTATAAATTTTACTTTCTTTAAAGTACAAAAATGTTCTTAAATATTTTATCCTTTGATTGTTTATTTGGTATACACACAAGAAAGGTTAAAAAACAATTAAACAATAAAATAATTTTATATGTTTAACATTTTATTTTATGATAATTATATACCAGGTTACTTATTTTTTATTATTTTCGTTTCTTACTTTCTATGTTAATTTAACTTATTTTATTTAATTATATTTTATTTTTTACCAACAATAAAATAAAATAGAAATGATAAAACAATATTCAAATTATTTAATTATTTTTATATTTTTATGCTTGTGTGTATTAAATAAATTGTGTAACATTTATTGATGTTTTTGTCCACTAAATAAACTAAAATTATATTAATAATTATTAAAGTTAAAATTTATTTAATATGATGGTTAACTATAAAATTTTATATAATTAAATCTTTATTAATTATCTTTGACCTGTGTTTAAGAGCACGGTTGGCAGGACCTAAAAATAATTATATTTTTGAATTTATTGGAGTTGCTAAATTCTGTCAGCCGATTTAATTCACTTTAACGAATTAAAAAGTTTTAAAATACATTAGTTTAATATTTTTTTAGTTCCATATTTTGAATTCGACATATGGTCCATCAAGTCTAATAAAAACGTGTACGTTTTCTATTTTAATTTATATTTATATAATTTATTAAAAATAAGTAGCTAAGGAATCAAACCAGTTGGATTTGGTGATTTCAAGACAAAAAGTCGTTAAGCTTTGTTACTGTATAATGTATGTATAATATATATATATATATATATATATATATATATATATATATATATATATATATATATAATATCTACATATATAATTATATATATATATAATATTTACATATATAATTATATATATATATATATATAATATTATCAATTATAATGATAATATTTAAATTGTTTATTTTGATATATTTTTCTTTCAATATATTTTTAATAATAATTTTTAAAATTTGATTGAAAAAATTAAATTGTGACAATTCTATAACTAAGAAATTAGATTAGATTAAATTAAAAAAAAATTAATTCTAATTTTTACTTAAATTAAATAAAAAATAAAACATATTTAACTCTATCTTCTCATATATATATATATATATATATATATATATATATATATTATTGTAATAAAATAGGAAAAATATTATAAAATATTTCAATGATTATTTCAAAAAATTGAGGTGGTAGGAAGGGAGTAGAAACAAGTAAATTTTAAAAAACAGTGAATTATTATTTTTTAGATAGTGAAAATTAAATGCAATTTTTTTAATTTTTTAAAACAACGAGGAAGACACATTAAAAAGAAAAATTGTAAATATTGTACCGAATCAAATAAAAATAAAATATATAAATTTAAGAAAGTAATTTTAATACAATAAGATATTTAGTTTTGGATTAAATATGTTTTTTATCTTTAATTTTTATAAAATTTGAAATTAGTTTATTTTTGAAGTTTTAATTTAATGTAGTGCTTAATTTTAAAATTGTGTAAATTTAATCCTAACTTTAAAAATATACTTATATGTAGTAGATTTATTACTTTTAACAAGATTTGTTAAATTTATTTCACATTTTAATTGTATTTTATTTGAATTAACATATAAAACAAAACTGTCTTTAATAATTTAAATAACTCAAATATTATTATGAGACATACTTAAAATATCAAATAAATTTAATAAAATTTAATTAAAATTTAAAAATATTAAATCTGTAAATTAAAATAGTAAATCAGACAAAAAAATTTGAAAAATGACTATTCTAATTTTCAGATAATGACAAAAATATTTATCATTTTAGTTTTTTAAAGGTTAAAGACAGTGAAGAATATGTAAGCATCATTAATTTGTTTTAAGAAATATTGAATAACCATATTGGAGTATTGATGACAGGACCCTTTCTTTAATTTGTTTTTGTTCGTTAGTCAGCAGCTTTTTGAAAAAATGAAACCGTTTCCACCTTCTTTCTACCCACTTCAATTTTTTATTTCAGAAATGCCATATGCTCACACTCATTCAGATCCTCTGCACCACCTTTTTTGTACAGCCAATCAACAGACCAATCCAAACCATTGATTGGTTAGTAAATCATAATTTGAGAGAAGTACGGCGAATCTCCTCCTCATCTATGTTATTATATAATCAAACGGTTTAAAAAACATTACTCGTCAGAGTACGGTAGAGTCGAGCACATATGATTTGTCTCAAACTCATCAGGTGCTATGCACAGCAACCCTACCGTATTGGGGCCGGATCTTAATCCGTATGATGTCACATGGTCCTATGTTGCATTACATTACATTAATATTTTCAGAAAATAACATTATATCTGTATAAATAATACAAGTTCTTGGGTATCGTACCCACCCTTGGCATCCCATTTAAAAATATAATAAAAATAAAAATAAAAATACTTAGAGAAACAAACATCTAATCCCAAGCAATTAAGTATGGAAATGATGGAATCCCTTTTTGATATTATTATTATAATTGGACGTTAAATTCTTAATTGTGAAAGAGCTAATGAGAAGGTTCCGAAGTCGGAATCTCCATATCCGGTTCTAATTACAATTCCGATATACGACTTAACTAAAGTAAGATGGAGGCATTTTTCTTTATGTTCATATCTAAAGATTATATACATAAAGTTTAGCATATTCCAATAAGCAATATCGTGAATCATGCAAGCATTTGTACGTTATTAAGAAGTAAAACGAGGTGAGGCAGGTAGAAGTTGTGGAAGGGAAGGGGAAAATTGTGAGTGTAGCCCTCGATCTTATCGGGAACCGCTTTAAAGAATTAAAACCACTGTTATCTTTGCAGCTTTTCCAGCTACTTTATTTGTAATGATAGAATAATATGAATATGCAGAGGGGAATTGAATTTGGTTTGATTATTATTTTCCTTTATTTGAGTGTTTGTTTGTTGCGAAGCATGGAAGGGATCATATTCCCCTCCTCTTCAGAAATTGACATGACCAGTTCACCAAGAGTGCGCATTCCTTGCGATCATAAATAACTCATAATCCTATCTCTACAACCCATAAATAATATAAAATAAATAAAAGAGGGAAACTCAGAAAACGTGACCCCACACCTCACCTGGGTCCCACTGCTCCTTCCTACTCATCAAAAAATGACGACACTAATCACCTCCATCTCTCTGCAATCAAAAACCTTTCTCGCCTCTCTATAAATACTTTCCATCCCACCATCCACCTCCCAACCCAATCTTTCTCATCTTTTCCTCTTCTCCTTCTTCTCACTCTACTCTGTTTTCTACGATCATGGCTGCAAACAGAGAACCCATGAACGTCGGTGCCAGAGCTCCGGTTTCCCCTCAGCAACCACACTCGCCCTGGCATTCTCCGGTTCCCTACCTATTTGGGGGGCTAGCGGCGATGCTGGGTCTCATAGCCTTCGCTCTTTTGATCCTTGCATGTTCCTATTGGAAGCTCTCCGGCTACCTTGAAGGGAACGGGGAAACAGAACGGGACGTGGAAGCTGGCGAGGGAAAAACGGAACAGGACCAGAAACCTCAGAGACCGTACGAGGAGAAGATCCTGGTGATCATGGCCGGCCAAGAGAAACCGACATTCCTGGCCACTCCCAGCGTCTCTTCTTCTTCAAGCTGCAGCACTAGCAGGTCCTCTTCCTTCGGCGACAACACAAGCACCTGCACCTGCGAAGAGACGCGAAAATCGCTGGAGATGGCACAGACCCTTAAAGAGGGAAGTGCAGAGAGCGGGACCACCGACACCTCGTCGGATCAGAACCCTTGATCTAGCCAAACGTGTGGACATGTTGGGGGGTTTTGTTTCTTTCGTGCTAAAAGCAAAGGTCGTGACACCTCTGAATTTTGGGTGTCTCTCTAGGTAGTTAGGTTGCATGTTCAACAATTGGCAGTGAACCATATAGGGATTCCGATTCTCTTTTTTTTCTTTCTCCTCTGTACATTATTTCGGGAATGTAAATTCTTTGAGGTGGAACTAGAATGGATTCTCTTGCTGTTTCACAAATTCTGTTTTTCGATTTCGATTTCGATTTCGTTTTCTCCCACTCAGATTATTATATCACTAAATTCTGATCACCTGTTAGCCTCTGGAACGAAACAGAAGGGGACAAAACCAACAAAAAAAAAGAGACGAGGCAGAGAGAATTTTAGAGAGTTTAACAGATGTGTTGTTTTTGTTATTTGATTGATTGTTACACGTGAAGAGGTGCGAAATGTCTTCTTCCTGTATTGTGAAGAAGGAAAGTGTGATGTGTCTGATGCGGCGAGAAGAAGTTGTGAAATGCAGTGGCGGCACTGTTCCTCGAGGAACTAACTTTCACTTCGGTTTCTTTTCTTTCATTTATTATTCTTCTTTTTGGGTTATTCTGTTCGCGGCATGCATTACTCAGAAGTTAGGATGAAACGGTCCCGGGAAATGCTCAAACCGCAGCTGTTTTGAACTCTTACATTATTATTCTGTGGTCTATTGAATAATGGTTTTGTTGTTTCAAAACATTAATTCATAACTTACCCTTGCGCTGCATCTGAATCGGTTCTATTACATTCTAGAATTCACAACTTCTACAGGTTCTGAATTCACAACTTCAGTTTTAAATTTTTTATAATATTTTCTTATTAATTATACAGACTTTTTTGGTTGTCGTGAGGTGTGGAATAACCTTTTTATTGGGGTCCTTTTATTGATTGATATTCTTTCCAGGCATTGAATTGAAGCAGTGGGGCAAGGGCGACGGTAGTGTGGGTTTAATGCATGTCGATGCCGTGTCTCCAAAAATCACGATAAACACTAAACACAATAGTTGGTATTGGTACTTGCAAAGTATATCAAGTGATATTATCGTACACCAGTTTTTTGTTTTTTTTTTCTTTCTTATTATTTTTCACATTTAGTTGTACAATACTGTTTTCCTTTATTGTTTCCTTTCCTCTCTTTACCTAAAAATTTAGATGTATACATTTTAGCCTTTTCCTATGTATAGACAGCAGTACAGATAGTATAACAGAAATAATGCCTTTGGCAATGATTTTTTTTTACCCTTCGCATTTACATCCCTTAATATAATTTTAGTCTCTTTAAATGAAATTAAAAATAATTTCTGCTATATATTAGATTATATATAGAGGCGTACGTGCATTTGATTATGTATGGACTAAACCGGTGCTTAAATAATTTGATCGGGGCACGAAAACATTTAATCATGGGGTCTTTATACACCGACAGAAGAAATTAATTTAAGGGCATTAGAAGAAACACTTGTATTGTAGAGGAATATTTGGTTCGTAACAATGACAACATGCCAAAATAACGAAGAATTATATATATAATTCATTCACGTTCATAACAATTTTACTACATATTCACTCCTTTTACCTCAAACAATCATTTTTCAATAAAAGAAATTACCCGGCGGTAATATTAATGGTGTTTGTGTATATTAGTAGTGATATTGATATGGGGGACTAAACTACGACAACAATTGCCTGGTACTTATATATTCCCTCAAAAAAGTTAATGGTAAAGTGTGGAGAGAAATATAAAATAGAGACATAATCCTTTAATTCTTGTAGTTTTTCGACCAAAACAAAAAGAAAAATAGAGGAATCTTTGTACAATAATGCGGAATAGGTGAGGTTGAGTTCACTGTTTCCTATTCTTTCCCTTCTTAAGCAAATATAATACTTGCCAACTGTACGTGGGAAATTTTCTGGCCTTGCTTTCGTTAAAGTAACACCATGCATAAAGATAATATTTTTTTAACGATTTATTTGTGTTAATTATATTATTAGATAGCAATATCTGTTGCAAGTCCCTCAAAAAGAAAATAGATAAAAAGATGATGACAACGCTTCCATTGTTGTTTGACTTGAGCTCCTATAACTTTTTTTACATGGAAAATGCGTCCTCCAATTGCATAGTGTAGCGCACCATATACCTTTTATAGGGTAGACCTTGATGTACTCCTTCACCAAAAATATTGTTCACCAATAATCTTCAAGGTCTAAATCATGCTCCGGTTAATTATTTCTAAAACTTATAGGCATAACTATTGAAAGCGTAACAAAACTAAACCCACGTTAAACTTCTCTCATTGTTTACACTGGCGCAATAAGTTCAATAACTCTACGAAATCGAAATTTAAACCAATACGAATATGAAGCAAAAAGATAGCGAAAAACTGGTTCCGTGTAGTATTAAAATAGGTTCCACAATAAGAAAACGAACAAGCACACATAAAACAAAATGCTTTATATCGTGTAGTATGAATGCTGTTGCCATATTCTGGTAACTGTTTTGCTCTAAAAATAGGATTTAGGAAAAGTAAAATGCTAATTTAAAGTGATGGTGTCTCTTTTAAAAAAATAAAATAAAAGAGAAACCCAATCTTGAAATCAATATCATTAGGCTTGATTGAGGGGTGAAAAAAAATTAACAATTATACCCGAATCCAAGAAAAAACCTTCACTGTCACATTTTTCCCCCTTTACAACTTTTACGAAATTAAGGAAATTCACCTTCAATTCAAAACCATGATGTTACATATTGCCCTTCCTCCGTATTCACAGGATATGATCAAATTATTATTTCATGGGCTCCACTTTTACCTTCAAATACGTGCCACACTACATCATTGGATTAATTTTGGCTGCCTCTGTTTGCCTTATGTACAAAGAATATAAATATATATTATATATATTCATAAAAGTTTTTAATGATTTCGGTCGTTGAACTTTGGTTGAGAGATAGAGAGTGAGTTTTTGTTCCAAAAAACTAAATTTAGGCGAAAAAGTAAGTTAATTATCTTTTATCTGTATATATAAAGTTGCCATTTTAAGAATTGGGATGAAAGAAGCAAAACTTTACAAGAGGAAGTAACTGCTATATTTAGTGATAACGACAAGGGCAAGTTAAGGATGGTCCTATGCGGCTAGCTGGTCTTAGCTTGTGTTGTTGTTAAGGCTTCATCGATGACACTGATACGACGAAATTGTCTGTTAACAAATCTTTGCTTTGTTAGAGGAAGGTTTATGTACATGCACATATATATATATATGGTATGAATCAAAACAAAACAAAATTGCATATAAAAAAGAAAGAAAACGAAAATTCAACAATAACTTGTTGCTATGAATAGAGCGTGAAGGTCATAGAGGGTAAAATTTAGTAAGACAGCTATGTTGATACGATTATCATATGCAGAAGCAACCTTTTTCAGGTTTTTCCTTATCTATAATGGTGTCGTCATGTAACTATTTATTTCATTCACTCGTGATTCCATTATCCATATATATTCATAGTCTTACATGTAATTGAGCGTGATGATTAATTATGATCATTCACCAATGTTGGTGAATATATGATTGGTCAATGTATATTTATGATGGTGGCACCAAGTTCTTCCCACAATAGCAAAATGTGACTAGAGAAACTATATTTGCATACGCCTGAACAGCACAAAGCAAAATGGCATAACAGTAAAGTCCAATAGGGTGAGCAGCACCCACCTATTTGTTGCTATTAATCATGGTGTGTCTCATCCTCATGGGGTACCCTACGTCAAATTAGTTAATTAATTAATGTCTCTTAATTTGATTAATCTTTGACGATGATGGTGAATAATTGAAGTGATTACATCAAGGTTCAAATATATTATAATGAAAGAAAATCTCTTGGTTATGATGTGTGTGGAGATTTTTCTGTGGGTGACGATTGTGTTGTAAAGAGAAAGTTGTGGATTGAAGGAGGATGAAGGTACCAATAATTGTGACTCGCCCATTCATTCGCTACTTACGTCAAATCAAAACATTCCCAACTATAAACTATGATTATGATCACAAATAATCAACCCAACATAATCTATTAACAGTTATACCCTGATTTTATATGTTACCTTCTATAACTTATATTGATGTTCAAATATAGATAACATTAAGAAGTTATGCCAATTTATTGATCAAATACTTTTTGACTTTATTAGATATCAGTAAATTATGCTTTTTAATTTAATCTCCAATTGTAATTTTTTTTTATTACACTTTAGTTTCCTTTAAAAATATTGTAGGTGAGACCTTTTTACATGATTTCTAATTAGTTATCTAAATGTATTTAACTTCAAATTTTGCATAATTTTTTTTTATATTATTTCCAAATTTATAAATTAATTATTTCATAATTAATCATCTTTCAATTTAATTAAAATTCATTCTTATTCTTGTCAAAATAAAATTAAAGATATTTTTATAATTCATTATATTATTTATTCATTTTTAATCATATCAATTAAATCTGTTATAATTTTTTTATTTATTATTTTCCTCTTAATACAAATAACCTCATTGTTTTATACTTTTCTTTTTGTTTCCTTTTCTTAAGCTCCGTCCATTCGAAAGGAAACTAACGGTCACATACTTAGAAAAATCCTCTACTATAATTATTGCGTGTCATTTTCTTTGTCCAAAATTTCATCTTTAATTATCTTTTTAATTTATTGCTGCATTTTTTTTCAATCTAAATCGCATTTCACTCATATATTTTTTTTTTCGTATTTTAACTTGTCAAATTTTATATTTTATTTTATTAATTTTCCTTCTTTTCATTTACCTCACTCTTAATTAGAGTTATCTGGTCCGGTCCGGCTCGACCCACCATGTGTTTATCACTTAATAAGTCAACCCAACTCGGTTCACTTATTAGCGAGCCAACAAATTTTGAACTTGGTCCGGCTCACCACGGGTTGATGGGTTAAACGGGTTGACTCACAGGCTCACTTAATTAAAATAAATATAATTTTTTTATTTTTTATAGTCAAAACTAAATTATAATTCTAATTAAAATCTAAATAAATTTTAATATAATCCAAATATAGACCAAAAATACAAATTATCTATGTGTTGGCTAAAAAAACAACCTAATCTGACCCAAATGCAAAGTTCAACTTTAACAAAAAACATTTGTGTGACCCTTTATTTGCGAGTTGGTGAGCCAACTTCAGCTCACCAAGGGTTCAACCGGGATGAGCCGGATTCTAAGTAGGTTGGGTAAAACATCAACCAATATTGAGATTTGTAAAAAAATTTCAACCCAACCCGGTCCGAACCCGTGGTGAGCTTGGTTTGGCACGCAGATTCTAACCCATTTTGACAATTATACTCTTAATTAATATTGGTGATCAATCTTTCAATTTTTTTTCTTTTACAATAAGTTGCAATTAAAAGTTAAATTATTTTTTAAATAAAGGATGAATGATGCTAATCAGTTCCCTAAGGACACAATTTAAAGTATAATTAATGAGTATTGAATTTTATAAAAATTCACAGATAACTTAAATATTAAATAAATTTTGACCTCAATAATTATTAATGCATTTTTACCTTATTTAAAAGACAAAAATACCTATAATTATTATACATCTATAATTGCTACAAAAAAAATAAGTTAAAAAATAATTAAATAATAACATAACTACATTTTAATGTTGTCAAAAATTAAAATATAATTAAACGTAATGATTTTATAAATTAATAGAAAAAAAATATTGTTTATTTTTTTAAATAAAAGTATATGTAACATTATATTCTCTATATAAAAAAACAAACAATATTTTATTTTCTGTTAATTTATTTTTTTATGTTTAATTATATTTTAATTTTTAACAATATTAAACTATAGTTATTTTATTATTTTTTTTATCAAATAAATTTGTAATTACAAATATATAACATTTATGGAATTTGTAGCCTCTAAATAAAGTAAAAATATACTAATAAGGAAAATCATATTTTAACTCCCACAATTTAACTCCCATCTTATACTCCTTGATTTGGCTTATTGTGGAGCATTGATTAATGTATTACTATTTTTTTTTTACTTTGAAAGAATCGATGCCCAATACTAAAATCCATCTGGTAATATAAAATAGGAGTCAAATTGTGAGAGTCAAAATACCATTGTTCTACTAATAATTACTAAAATTATAATCATTTAATATTATCGTTACTTATAAACTTTTGCAAAGTTTAACGTTAATTACACATTAAACAGTACTTTTATGTCACTAGTTAACATTCACCGTAAAAGATGTATGTTCTGACAAAATGTTAGAACGCATGTCTTTAAGGAACGTATTAGCTAAACACGCTCTTCAAAATGACAATGAAGACGTTTCTGTATTAATGTTTTTCTTACGTAATATCGATTTCTAAAATTATAGATGTATAATAATTATAGGTATTTTTGTCTTTTAAATAAGGTAAAAGGCAACTTTTTATCCTAAACTTATTTAGATTTTTATCGTTTTATTATCATTATTATTATTAGTAAGGTTAAATATGATTTTAATTCTTGTACTTTGACGCAAAACCTGAATTCATTCATATTTGAAACTTTGATACATTTTAGTCTTCAAATTTTATAAATAAATGAATATAGTCATTTCAAATCAATTACTATGAAAAGTAATTTAGATTATATCTATTCATTTTAAAAATTTAGGAACCAAAAAGTATTGAAGTTAGTTCATAGACAAATTTCATTATTGAAAAACATATTTAATTATTATTATTATTATTATTTATTATTATTTATTATTATTGTTATCGTTATTGTTCCATTTTTAACGGAATTTGAATTATTTTTAATGAAATGACGTTGCTTCAATAAAATGGTTAATTTCAAAAAGTTGTTAAAAGTTAATCAAACGCATAATATAGCTTTCAAATACGGTTGAAAATGTAGAGTTGTGACTAAGTTTATTCATTGAAGAGCTTTGGGAAAAGCTCCTAAATTGTATTTGAAACCAAATTTCAATTTTAGAAATCGATATTACGTAAGAAAAACATTAATACCTTGGACATGTGTTAAAAATGGTTGGCTGAAACTAGAAATCTTATTTTAGTTTTTCAACCCATTCTGATGGGCTGAACCAAAATGTGACTATTATTAAAAAGTAAGCATTTTCGACTTTTGCTTCACGTACACCATGATTACTACTTGCACCGCCATAGTATTAAAAAAAATTAAAATATTTTCATGCTGCATTTATATTCTCTGCTACGCGCTTCGAGAAGAAGATAAAGAGTAAAACATTGGGTTTAGTGGAATGTTTCACAATGCATGTCATATGTATGGAAATTTTGTTCAGAAAATCTAGTTCTAAAAATGTTCTTCTAGAGAACTCATTCCAAAAAATATTTCATGTTTTAGAACATTTGTTCCAGAAAACGAAATTATGGAAAATTTGTTCTGGAGATTTCTTAAACAGGTGATCTGAAAAGGTTGAAATGGTCATTTTAAAATATTTGAGTGCAGTTAGAAATTTTTGGGTTGCAGAAAGCGAAAGGCTTTTCTTTTGTCTTTAGAATGGTCCAGATAAGACAAAATGGGTTTTGATAATTGGCAAACAAATGCAACAATTGTCATCTCTGATTCATATCTAGTTTTGATATTTTGTCCTTAGAGTAGAATGTAAAGAGATTATATCATAAATAAAAAAAGTAAGCATCAGAAATATGAACTTAAAGTCAGTTAAGAAAAAAAATTGAGATTAATAGTTGAAGATTTGGAATATGGAATTGTAAATTTTGAAATGAAAGGACAGAGGCAATTAAATGCACAAACATACAAATGCAAGCATATGAATTTGATTGTCATTTAGTAATTGAGATGCATCAGAGAAGTTGACTAATATTCAAGATCACTCACAACTTACAATTGGCATCTTAATACGACTCTGCTTCTCTTCGCCACTTTAAGAACAAACTTCAAACCAAATATCAGAGCTTAAACCTTCTATGACAACCCAATTTTTTTTTTTCTTTTAACAAAACGAAGTGAAATAAATAAGTAAACGAAAAGTAAGACATGGAAAATTGGTATTCGTATTTAGTAATAACTTTTCCTAGATTAAAATAAAACTAGCATCATGTTTGTACAACAAATTTTAACAATCCCAAAAAAATTAATCTTATATATTTAAATTCTTTGACATTAATTTTAACAATTCTTTTAATTTTCTTGTCCGATCAATATATCGTATAATGTTGTATAATTGCTTAATTTTTCTTGTGCATTAATTATAAGTCTACATATCACTAATTTTCTTTAATTTCACAAAAAAAAATTGAAGAATAAAACGAATTTGGTATAATGTGACTAAGATAATATAATTATGTTAAAATGATTAAATTTACACATATTTTAAGAGATTAATTCAGTTAAAATTTTGAAGATGAACTCATTTGAAAAATATGGAAGATTTTTTGTCATTCCTATCTTTAAAGTTCAATATTGTATCTGTAAAACCTAAAGTCGAAATATCTTATGAAGTTTGCTCCATTGAAAGAAAAAAAAAAAAAAACACTACATGGCATTTTAATTTTTAGTCATTTTTTCATTAACTCAATATAAAGAAACAATGATAAAATGCAATTTTGTAAAAAAGTTATTTAATTATTAATTACAGTTATATTGTTAAAAAACTGCATTTATTAATAAATTTATCATTACATTTTTTATTTATGATTATGACTCTAAAATCATACTAAAATTGTGATGAAAAACACATTCTACACTAAAAATGAGATAAAGATTACTATTTTATTATTTAAATTAAAAAACTTATGAATAGAATTATTTAATTATTTAAACTTCATTCATTAAAAATCTATCATATCTTCAAAATATTTTTTATCTATCTTCCCTCTAAATTTTTAGAAAGATTAAATATGTCTTAAACTAGATTTATTTGTCCCTTTATTTTACAAAAGTACCGTAAAATATCATCTTCAACAAACAATATGTTGAGAACTTAAGTGTGAGTTTAAGTTTTATATTGAGTAAACATAAGAGAGTTGAGCACCATATAAGTATGAAAACTCATAAACTCATCGCCTTAAAGTTTTGGGTTAAAAATAATGTTAATCCTTCATGTGTGGGTTAGACTCATGTCTTATTAGTGGTGAATATCCCCAATGATCCTCTCTTGAAAGATCCAACAGTAGTATCAAAGCTTGGTTCATGTGGTGACCGGTTCAGATGAGTCCCTGTATCGTAAGTCTTCTTGATAGTGAGTCAAGTAAGTGTGTCCTGTTAAGATGAACGACTCTACAAGTAAGGGGAACTCGTGACTTGAAATGTTTCTGCTCGAGGGAGAAGTACCAATGTGAAGTGACTCACACTTGAGGCGGAGATTGTTAGGAATCCAAGTGTGAGTCTAAGTTTTAGATTGAGTAAAAATGAGAAATTTGAGCATCATGAAGAGTTATAAACTCACCGACTTAAGGTTTTGGGTTAAGAGTGATGTCAATCCCTTATATGTAGGTTGGACTTATATCTAATTTTGATATTGTATATTCACAGTGATCCTATCTCGAGAGACCCAACACAATATGCTC
>Ga0214545_1006220_pt1 | contig 20929 bp, 20 predicted proteins | sample CNSS4metaG_FD_160064 | JGI IMG/M metagenome (GOLD analysis project Ga0214545, IMG submission 160064) | Root nodule microbial communities from cowpea collected in UCLA plant growth center, Los Angeles, California, USA - CNSS4 | ecosystem: Host-associated > Plants > Roots > Nodule | place: USA...
ACCAACAAAAAAAAATATACTACACGGAATGAGGCAAACAGCAAACCTTGGCGAGTGGAGCAAGGCAGTTGGTTGTGCAGCTGGCATTGGAGATGATATCAAGCTCAGGCTTGTACTCGTGCTCGTTCACACCAACAACAAACATGGGAGCATCCTTGCTGGGGGCAGAAATAATAACCTTCTTAGCACCACCCTGGATTAATAAAAAGACAAACCAAACAAACATTAAAATTCCACCTCATACTAAATCGTCTAAAAATATAAAATCTCAAACAATATTTCCAAAAAGGCAAAGAAATTAGGATACAATGCTTCAAACATAGAACACAGAAAATAACAAGGCGTGTAAATACTTAATAGAGTTAAAGGGTAGTGCTGTAAATAGAAACCTTCAAATGTGCGGCGGCCTTGTCCTTATCGGTGAAAACTCCGGTGGACTCAACAATGATATCAGCTCCGGTCTTACCCCATGGGATCTCTTCAGGGTTCCTGAGGATTAACAAAAAAGATTTAACGGCATTAGTCGAAAAGAAACCAACACATACAACATAAACATGCAAAAGGGTGAAAATAGACCTGTGTCCAAAAACAGTGACTGGCTTCTCACCAAAGAGAAGGGTATTGGAGTCCTTAACGGTGACATCGTGGTGCTTCCAGTGTCCATGAACACTGTCGTATTTAAACATGTATGTCTACAGACACAACCAAACACCGTCAACAACCAGATCTAACGGCTAATAACAATATACAAATGAAAACCTTGCCGATCTGAACCGTAAACGTTGTTCTAGTGTTGACAGTTAGAGAGAAGAGAAGGTGTGTACCATGTAATCGGTAGTGATGAAGGGATCGTTAACAGCAACGAGTTCCACATCGTCTCTCTGAAGAGCCACCCTGGCCACCAAACGGCCAATTCTTCCAAATCCTGTTACATTTGAAATAAATAAAATTAAAAAAAAAAGAATAAAAAGAAGGAGAAAACGAAACAGAAAAGGTGTTGAACTGATCTGAAGGAAGAGAAGGGAGAAGAAAAGATGAAGATGATGTACCGTTGATTCCGATCTTGACCTTGCCTGATCCGTGCAATTCATTGGAAAAGGAAACAGAAAGAAGAAAAAAGTGAGATGAGTTGAAAAAGAAGAGAGGAGAAAAGGGAAAAAAAGTTGTGGTGGTTATTGCATACCCATGAGTGGTTGGTTGGAGTTGGAAGAGAAGACTTAGGAGTTGAGAATGGAAGTGAGAGTGAGTAAGTGAGAGAGTGGGATAGGGTTTTAATAGAAGAGGGAAATGAAAAGTAGTAGGTGGTGGGTGACACCTACAAGACCGGCGTAAGACCCGTGAAAGATTACCTCATTCCATTTTCTGCCATTTCTACGTTCCAGTCGCTCTAATTCTTCTTTTATAATTACTCTAAATTAAGTAAAAGTGAGATTGGGTTACTTCTTTTTTATCGGCAGAAAATAATTAACTTTTTCTAAATAAAATAATTTTATATTATTAAAAAAGTTGTTTTATTTTTGTTATTCATTATATATATAAATTATAAAAAGATTTCATAAGAAAATCTAACAATTTCTATCAAAAAAAATGTTTTATAATAAATACACTAGAGACAAGATATGTTTCACCAGATGATTTAAACAATTTTATTTCTGTTACATGTGATATTATTATTATTAACAATAATTCAAATGCAGGGTCTGAAGGAGAAAACAAAATACAAAACTGAAAAACAAAGTAGGTAGGTGTAAAGGAAAATGGTTATTGTGCAAGAAGGAGGGTGTTAGTTACGCATGGTAATACGAGACAACAAAAAGGTTTTGCATGTGTCTTTTATGTTAGAAAGAGAAAGTAAAATGAGAAAATGTGTGTATATTTAAAACGAAGAAAAAAGTATTTTAAATTTCAAACACTATTTTTTATGTTTAAATTTTTTAACTTTATAATTAGGGTCGACTAAAATAAACCTAACTCCTGTTAAAAATTCAATTGAATTAAAAAGTAATTTATTTGAAATGAATTTAATTGAGAAATAGTTAGACAATCTAAATTGAACTTTAAATTGTTTTTTTTTTAACAAACTGAATTAAATTGAATTGTTCTGTAACTATAAACTAAACTAAATTATATTGAATTGAACTGTTTTCCAAAAATTGTGTTATTTTTAAACTAAATTGAACTAATTTTGATAGGTTATAAATAAAAAAAAAACTATTTCAACATTTTTGAAAACTTAAAATATAAACTAAAATAATATTAAAAACTAAGTTAAATTAAACTTAATTTACTATATGTCATACATTTGGAAATTACTATATGTCATTAACAATAATCACGTCGACATAAATTAAACTAATATTAAAAATTAAATTCAATTAAAATACAAGCATATTAACGGTAACATTAACATTGATTTTACCAACTTTAAAAATTCAAAAAATCCAAGTAAATTATTTTTTGTTGAGTTTGAAATATGTCTTATGTGTAAAAGTTTATTGTTGGAATTAAATCTGCGAATTTTGTAACGTCCAATTTAATTATTAAGCGAAATTAAAAGAAACGTCACACAAAGATAGTACAATAGCGCAGTCCTGGGTCCTTAACACAATCCCTACAAACTGGGCACACCACGATGCCAACGGGAAACCAGATAAAAGTCTAACAGATGAGAGTATAGTAGTAAAGCATAAAGCAATACATGGGTCATAGCCCTAAAGAAAACCCATGAAGAAAATAAAGTCTAGCCCACATGGCTAAGAAGCGGAATCGCCATTTCCTTGTTGACCGCGAGAACCTCGCCCATCTGCTCCCATCAATTAAATTGATGATCATTGCAAGAAAGAAGAGCCACATACAAGACAACCATACAACAAACAGGGTAAGCTAGAGTAAAACAGTTTATCAAGTAGATACATATCATCACACAATCCAAGCATTTCATATATCATCCAAACATGTTCTGACTTCTCAAACAATACACTAGACCCTGACTCGACTCATCCGAATACATATAATCTGGTCGGATTCAGCGAATGCTTGCACTTGTGGTGGATACCTTTGCTCACCCCCAAGCTGCTCACCCCCGAGCTATGTGTTACAAGTGTTACAATGAATCAATTTCCCTCACCACAAGGTTAACCCTTAATGAATTTCAGGTCTCCTGTTACTCTCACCACAGGAGTCAGTCCGCTCTAAGTGAGACTAACTGACTCCTTAGAGTGTCAAGATGAAACCTTACCTTGAATCCTTACTAGACTATACAGATGGGGCACCACCATGAACACCCACTAACATGGGTCATGGAATTACGTCCCGACCACTGAAGTGCAACCCCGGTGGTCTCACCTAGAGGCTCCAAGGAATTACACACTGACACAAACCAAAATCATACATCAACAATCAGAGAACACTAATCATGCTTACAATTTCATACCAACCTCTGAAAATGAATCCTCATTCATATCACATGTTGAACCCATACCACCGATCATTACCACCCCATGAGTATAGGGCCTCATCTCATAACAATATCATGCCTCTTTAATTCCAACCCATTCATTGATTTCACATGCCAAGATCCCTCAATCACATTTATCCAATTTATAATACAGAACATACCATGCCTTTCATTTCACAGACTTCATACATCATACAAAACACATCATAACCCAACAATACAATTACCAATTTAACAAAGTCCTCCAACCTGTAGCGTGTCTCGCTCAAGCCAAGAGCCCTCGCTCAGGCGAGAGGGGTACTCTCGCTTAGGCTATAGACTCTCGCTTAGGCGAGATCGCGACTAGTGTTGGGACTTTCTCGTAGGCTCGCTTAGGTGAGTCTTGGCTCGCCTGAGCGAGACAACCTCTCGCCCAACAACGAGGTCTCTCGCCTGGGCTAAACCACAGCAGCATTCCAGGCCTTCACTCCTTCTCGCCTAGGCGAGTGGTTCTCGCTTGAGCGAGACTGAGCGAGGGTTCGCGAAACCCCTAGTTTGCACCTGCAAGTCTCGCCTGGGTGAGTTCCTCTCGCCTGGGCGAGATTGACAGATCTCGCCACTGTTTCTCTTACAATAGTCACATGCTCACACCCAAATGACAAGACATGGTCGTTCACGCATTCAACACACTCATACAGTGCATACCACATCCAACAAACTCTAACTCATTCAGAAAACAATCAAGACTCTGACTCTAACTTCCCCGTACCTGGAAAAAGCTTAGTAAAGACCCAGACGACACGACCACGAGCACAACAGCTCTAAGGATTAACTATGGGGATGTAGTAACAAGCTCTCTTAGCTTAACGTGACAGTGAAAGCAAACCCTAGCAGAGGGGTTGACGGCTGCATTCCTAGGTTATGTGAAAATGAGTGGAAAGTGTGACTTATGGCAACGAAGAATGGTTTTATCTACTAGGCCAGCCCTTAGGCCCACTTACAAGGGCAACCCCTTAAATTTAGGGCAGGAAGAAATGAAATATTCTTAATGGGCCTTACATTCTCCCCAACAAGAAAAATTTCGACCTCTAAAATAAAGACTCACCAGGTAAACAGATGTGGATGTGATTTTCTCATGTCCTCCTCGAACTCCTAAGTCGAGTCACCTGTCCTTCGGTCCCATATGACTTTAACAAGGCTGACAGCTTTTCCTCGGCGTTCCTCAACTTTGCTATCCTCTAAGGCGACGGGTGGAACTTCCATTGTGAGGTCTTCCCTGATCTGTATATCATCGGCTTCCAACACGTGAGCCGGGTCAAACACATACTTTCTCAACTGTGAGACGTGAAACACTGGGTGAAGGTTTGCCAATTACGGGGATAAAGCTATCTCGTAGGCCACGGGTCCAATCCTCATCGTGATTTGATAGGGACCAAGGAATTTAGGAGAAAGCTTCTTTGAGCGAAGAGCCCTTCCCACACTAGTGGTTCGGGTCACCCTCAAGAACACATGGTCCCCAGCTGCAAACTCTAAAGGCCTCCTCCTGCGGTCCATATAGGCCTTCTGCGGTCCATATAGGCCTTCTGCCTACTCTGAGAAGCTTGCATTCTCTCTCTCACCATCCTCACCTTCTCAGTAGTCTGCTCCAATAACTCTGGTCCCACAAGTACTGTTTCTCCATCTTGGTACCAACACAAAGGGGTCTTGTAACATCCCGTTAAGATATTACGGGTTTAAACAAAAAAATAAAATAAGAAAATAAAAACGCATTAATTATAAATCCATTTCCCAAAAATGCAGGAAATTTCAAATAATTTATTTCATAATAAAGATAACTCTGAGTTCAAATCTTCTCAAAATTCAATGAAATACCAAAACAGTCTCATAATAGATTACATCTTTAATCCAAAACCATAAATGATAAAACTCTATAAAACTATTCCCATAAGTTTTCCTCGCTCCGCTGCTAAGCCTCACCAGATCCACCTACAACATCATATGCTCCCGTGTACCGCGTACACGATCATCGCCAAACACAAGCAGATAGGGTGAACTAACAAAATAAACATATATATATATATATATATATGACACAAATATACCAATCACACAATCACACCAAAGGAATTCCATCCTTTGATATCACATCACATGGCCACCACCATGTTATTCGTGTTTTATATCTTCTAGTGGGTACCTCAAGGTGTCTTGCTGCCATACCTATCGGCCACAACCGATAGAGCACGTGCGGGTAACCATGCTACGGATCATACACCGTAACGCCAAGTGGAGTTCCCATATACAAACATAATTCGTAACGTCCCAAGACTACAAATCATACACCATAACGCCAGGTGGAGTTCTCGTGTACCGCGTACACGATCATCGCTAAACACAAGAATATAGGGTGAGCTAACAAAATAAACATATATATATATATATGACATAAATACACCAATCACACAATCACACCAAAGGAATGTCATCCTTTGATATCACATCACATGGCCACCACCATGTTATTCGTGTTCTACATCTTCTAATGGGTACCTCAAGGTGTCTTGCTGCCATACCTATCGGCCAGAACCGATAGAGCACGTGCGGGTAACCATGCTACGGATCATACACCGTAATGCCAAGTGGAGTTCCCATATACGAACATAATTCGTAACGTCCCAAGACTACCAAACTCGTCAGTGAACTATTGAGGAGGGCAATCTATCTGGACCCATCCGTACTGGCCACATCTAGCACACTCACACCGGCAATACTCGCCAACCCGAGCTCAACTCAAAGGTTCCTCGTGTTCATCCGCCATCCCGAGCTCAACTCGAGGGATGCCATTCCGAGCTCAACTCGAGGAATGCCACGTGCTTAACCCCTATCCCGAGCTCAACTCAAGGGATACGTTCTGAGCTCAACTCAAGGAACACCAGCAAGCCGACCTTTAAGATATCCTAGAAGTCGTGTAGATCATGCACATCATAGCAAGCATAACACCAATCTACTACAGCAAAATTGCCTGGCGGGGGACACGTACCGCTAGGCGCTGTCACTTCCAGATTGTCTGGCGGGGGACACGTACCGCCAGTCGCTACACCAGTACTTTCACATTACTGGTTTTAGTTCAGGTTCAAGCACACTTCCCACAGGTTGCTCTCATTTGCTCTCATTCTAGAGTACCCCTAATGAAAAGCATTGTCATCTATAATGTTCTAGGCCTTATAGCATCTCACATGTGCATTCATCACCTAGTTGTATAGACCATCCCAAGCATGCTCAAAGAAAATATAAGTAGCGACACTCTAACAATTTTAAGCACATGATCTTATGCACCAATGCAATTTAATATTGACACCCATGCCTTCACCAAACCAATTCTCCACATGTGACTAACCCAAAGGAACATTCAAATTGATATAGACTTACCACATAACCCAATTATGCTTCATTAGAAGTTACTTGAACTAATCAAGGGCTTATTCATGTATTTTACAAACTCCAAAATCATCAATATTCAGTGATTTATATCTCTAGCTACTGACCTCCAAATCCAATCTCCACCGTTCAAAGTGAAGAACCACATGTTATGGACCACCTGCCAAAATTTCACCTAAATCGGACGGTTAACGAACCGGAAATGCAGTTTTACGAAAACTGCATGAATCAGAAAAATTGGTGGCGCCTAACGCCCAGAATCAGACGACTAGCGCCCGGCGGGACTAAACTACTGCCCGACGGTTATTGTTGTGCGAAAAGTACGAAAACAACATTTTTCATGAATCAACACACCACGCATCTCTAGTGTGGCGCCTGGCGGCCAATTCGGTGCCGCCATGCGGTTCCTACAGTTCCAGGAACCCAGCAACCCTTCCCTTGCGCCTACGAACCTCAACCAGCCCAACCATCCCGATTTCCTTCAGTTTCGACTCAATACTCACCACTCAAAGGTTTAGGATCACAATTCATCCAATAAGTTTGTAGTTTATTACACAATTTGTTATACAATTTTCGAAAACCCTAATTCTTCCACCCTAACATTCATTCATAGCCAATCTCATTTGATTCCTTCGCACTACCATGACTTTTCACAATTAATCCCTTCCTTTTGGTCCAAATGTTGTTAAAATTCCTTTTCCATCGAACCAAAGCAACCCAGAACATGCAGAACCCGAAAATCGAATCAAAACGAAAAGCATCACCTGGCGGGTGTTCTTCACCGCCAGGCAGTTCATGATTAACCCAAAAAACTGAGTGGCGGGGCTTGCGTCGCCTGGCGGCACTAAGCTCACCGCCAGGCGGCACTAAGCTCACCACCAGGCGGTTCCTATTAGGAACCCAGAAAAATAGGCAAAATGCATGTGTAGCCTGGCGGCAGTTCATCATCCGCTAGGCGGTTTCTGGAAAAATTCCCAGAAACGCGAAATTCAACAAAAATAGACATTGATCATGCAATAACATACGATACAACATACATTTAATTATTAACCAATTAAAACGACGTTAATCAGCTCCCCTAACCTGGTCTCCTTTGCTTAATTTGAATGTGAGATTCTTCTTCTTGGCCAAAAAATGTCTTCCCTTAGTGCTCCCGCATTCTAGCTCCAAACAGACTCTTAATTCTCTCAACACACTCTAAAATTCGCTCGCCTCTCACTATGTAACAATGGCAACCTTGCAAACCTTTCTTCTAACCTAAAATTGGCTTTTTAAGGGTGCCTTAATGCTAGGTTAATTACCAAAACGAAAATTTGGTTTAATGATGCTTGTAAATACCATTCACGAACCATTATGGCTGATTCTCCAGCCTCCTTGGCTGCCATTTAGCTAGGGTTTTTCCTTGCCCTTTCACCTTCATGCCAAAGGAATTTTAGCAAAAGGAAAGTTTAGTTTAGGTTCACCAAGGTTCGAACCCATCCCATGCTAATGTCAAATTAATGCATAACCATTTAACCAATTCATGTTTCGTGATGACTAATATAATTCTATGATTATATAAATAACACACAATTGGCATATATAACACTCGAACCCAAGTCCTTTCACACGATAAAGTACTCTCCACCATTTGAGCTAATACTTTTCCACATCATATCAATCACTATTAAGTGCTATAAAGGCTTCCACGACCCACATTTATTAATTAATTAAATTTCACGGGTCTTACAGGTCCTGCACTTCCTACCATAAAGGGCCTCATACGGCGCCATGCCAATGCTAGCATGGAAACTATTGTTGTACGTAAACTCGATCAGCGATAACACTTCGTCCCAAGCACCCAAGTGATCCAGTATACATGTCCGTAATAAGTCCTCAAGTGACTGGATCGTCCTCTCGGACTGACCATCCGTCTGAGGGTGATAGGCTGAACTCATGGTCAATTTGGTTCCCAAAGCATCCTGTAGGGTTTGCCAAAACCGTGACGTAAACCAAGGATCCCTATCTGAGACTATACTCGAAGGTACTCCATGCAGTCTTACGATTTCCTTGATGTACAGTTGGGCCAACTTAGCCATGGACATCCTTAAGTTTATCGCCAAGAAATGAGCGCTCTTGGTCAACCGATCCACTATAACCCAGATGGTGTCGTGCCCTCTAAAAATTCGTGGCAAATGGGTTACAAAGTCCATCGAGATACTATCCCATTTCCACACTGGTATATCTAAAGGCTGTAGAATCCCACCAGGCCTCTGGTGCTCCACCTTCGCCTTCTGACAGGTCAAACAAGCTGATACAAAAAGAGCCACATCTTTCTTCATCCCCTGCCACCAGAAGGTCTCCTTGAGGTCCTGATACATCTTACTCATGCCGGGATGCAAGCTAAGACGACTCTTGTGTCCTTCCTCTAGTATCAACTTCTTCACCTCTGCATCATCAGGTACACAAATTCTACCCTGAAACCTTAACATGCCATCATTACTCAGGGCAAAGTCTCTAGCCTCATCCGACCCAAGTTGTTCTCTGACTCTATGTAGACTAGTATCCAACAATTGCCTCTCTTTGATCGAGTCCAAAAAGTCACTAGATATAGTAAGGGTACTACACCTAATGAACCCAGATCCCAACTCCACCTGTAGCCTCATTCTCAGAATTTCTCTAGTAGCTCCACTTCCTTAATCATAAGGTGTGCAGTATGTACAATCTTCCTACTCAAAGCATCTGCCACAACATTTGCCTTCCCTGGGTGATATAGGAGCTCGAAGTCATAATCCTTCAGGAATTCCATCCACCTCCTATGCCTCATATTCAGCTCCTTCTGATCAAACAGGTACTTTAGACTTTTGTGGTCGTTGAACACATGAAACTGATCACCATAAAGACAATGCCTCTAGATTTTTAAGGCAAAGACGGCCGCCAACTCCAAGTCATGAGTGGGGTAGTTCCTCTCATGCACCTTGAGTTGTCTCGAGGCATACGCCATAGCCTTCTTCTCCTACATCAATACACAACCAAGTCTGAGGTGGGAGGCATCACAGTAGACCTCGAATGGCTTCCCGACATCCAGGATCACTAGTATCGGAGCGCTAGTCAATCTTCTCTTCAGCTCCTGGAAACTTTCCTCACACTTATCAGTCCAGGTGAAAGGTTGGTCCTTCCACGTGAGTTGCGTCAGGGGCGCCACTATTTTATGAATCCTTCTATGAATCTCCTGTAGTAACCAGCCAAGCCCACGAAGCTTCTGGTCTCTGTTGCTGAGTTGGGAATCTCCCATTTAACCACTGCCTCGACCTTCGCTGGATCCATCGCTATCCCCTTGGTGGATATCACATGCCCTAAGAACTGTACCTCATCCATCCAGAACTCACACTTGGACAACTTGGCATACAACTGCTTCTCTCTCAAAACGCCAAGCACCAACCTCAGGTGTTCTGCATGCTCCTCTGAGTCTTGGAATAGATAAGGATGTCGTCTATGAAGACTATGACAAACTTATCTAGGAAGGGCCTGAAAATCTGGTTCATGTAGTCCATGAACACTGCTGGAGCATTGGTCACACCAAAAGGCATAACTACGTACTCATAGTGTCCATACCGGGATCAGAAGGCCGTCTTTTGCACATCATCAGCCTTTACCAAAATCTGATGGTATGCCGACCGCAGATCTATCTTCGAGAACACTGATGACCCATGCTACTGATCCATCAAGTCATCAATCCTCGAAAGCGAATATTTATTCTTGATAGTCATCTTGTTTAATTGCCTGTAGTCCACACACAGATGTGAACTCCCATCCTTCTTCTTTACTAGCAACACTGGTGCTCCCCACTGCGAAGTACTGGGTCAGATAAACTACTTCTCCACCAGTTCCTCTATTTGTTTCTTGAGTTCCACCAACTCTGTCGAAGCCATACGATACGGGGCCATCGAGACCGGACCTGTTCCTGGGACCAGATCAATAGAGAACTCCACCTCTCTATTGGGAGGCAACCTTGGTACCTCATCCAGGAATACGTCTTTAAACTCATGCACCACCAGTATGACCGATGTTTCCTCCTTCTCCCCTATCTCCATACGAGCGAAGATTATAAAGCATTATGCGCCGCTCTGAATCTCCTTCACCACTCCTTGAGGAGACACCAACTCGAGCTTCTCTGAGTCGGGGAACAACAATCTTCTCTCCTGACAATCTATCAGAATGTGATTGGCAGACAACCAATCCATCCCTAAGATTACATCCAACTCCTGTAGAGGTAAGCAGATTAGATTTACCTTGTATCTGCGTCCTTCCACCTCCACTGGGCACCTAGCACATAATGACGACGTTTTGACCAAACCCGACGCCGGAGTAGACACCGCAAGCTCACACTGCAGCTCGCACACCGGCAAACCCAAGTGTCCCACACAATCATTTGACACAAAGGAGTGTGTCGCTCCAGAATCATACAACACACAATAACTAACACCAACGATCACACAACAATAAATAACCAAGTTACCTAAACACGCTACCTCCGTCCTTGACATGGCGTACACTCTGCCCGTCGCCTGAGGCCTGTTGCCTCTGTCTCTCCGTTGATGCTGGTGGGGAGCCTGAACCGGAGGGTGTTCCGCTGCCCTAGCAAGAGTGGGACAATCCTTCCCAAAGTGGCCCTCCTTGCCACAGTTGTTGCATGTGCGGTAACCCTCCATCCGCGGGCAGGCACTCCTCAGATGAGGGCCCCCACATATTTAACACTATACTTGACCCTACTGGGGAGGAAGACCCCTAGACCCCTGAGGCTGATGGGGAGGTTTGTCATATGGTCTCCTCCACTCGTCATGTTTGGTCTTGGACCCAGATGGTCCACCAATCCTCTGAAGCTGCTGAGGTCGTTGACCCTCTACCTCATTCTTCATCTACTCCATTACTCTGGCCTTCTCTACTAGAGCAGCAAAATCCTTGATGGATAAGGGTGCTACCATCAAGCGAATATCTCCCCTAAGGCCGTTCTCAAATTTCTTACACCTCCATTCCTCATCAAGCGAGAGCGTATAGAAGCGGCTGAGATGCTTGAACCTCTCAACATATCTGACTTCCCTCTTAAGTGAGTTGCAGGAACTCCACCTCCTTAGCATATCTGACACTATTTGGAAAGTACTCGGAGAGGAATCTCCCCCTGAGTGCCTCCCAAGTCACAGGCTCTCCTCGCTCCTCCACTATGGACTTCATGCTAATCTACCAATGTTTAGCCTCTCCGGTGAGCATATAGACTGCAAAAGCCAACCGGTTATCTGCTAGACACATCTTCGCATCAAAGATCCTCTCCAGATCCTTTAGCCACTGGTCTGCTGCGTCAGGGCTAACCTTCCCATTAAACTTCACGGGGTAGTGCTTTAAAAAGTCCTCCAGGCTCCACTCCCCGACTACAGGTCGTGGGTCAGGGCCAAACACAGGGGCAGCCGCCCTATTCTCCTCCAGCTGACGGAGGGCCTCCATATGCTGCCTATTGGCATCTTCAGCAGCTACCCTAGCAGCCTCCATTTGCTGCATTACCAGTTGTTGTTATTCAAGCGACGCCGCCTGTCTCTGCATAGATGCCTCATGCTGCTGCATCATCGCAGTACTCTGTTGCGTCATAGCCGCTACCATGACTTCTATAGCTCTTGCGATGTCCGGTGCTTCACCCTAGGAGGATTGAGTGTTCCTATGGTGAGGTGCCATAGCTCACTGGAACACAGAAAATCACTTGGTTAGGCTTGATAAGATAGGATTTTAACTAAACATTCAGAGACACACAAAGAAAGCTAAGCAGACAATCCAAGTCCACAAACCTAAGGAATGACTGCTCTGATACCATAAATGTAACGTCCTATTTAATTATTAAGCGAAATTAAAGAAACGTCACACAAAGATAGTACAATAGCACAGTCCTGGGGTCCTTAACACAACCCCTACAAACTGGGAACACCACGATGCCAACGGGAAACCAGATAAAAGTCTAACAGATGAGAGTATAGTAGTAAAGCATAAAGCAATACATGGGTCATAGCTCTAAAGAAAACCCAAGAAGAAAATAGAGTAAAATAGTTCATCAAGTATATACATATCATCACACAATCCAAGCATTTCATATATAATCCAAACATGATCTGACTTCTCAAACAATACACTAGACCCTGACTCGACTCATCCAGATACATATAGTCTGGTCGGATTCAGCGGATGCTTGCACTTGTGGTGGATACCTCTGGTCACCCCCGAGCTGTGTGTTACAAGTGTTACAATGAATCAATTTCCCTCACCATAAGGTTAGCCCTTAATGAATTTCGGGCCTCCTGCTACTCTCACCACAAGAGTCAGTCCGCTCTAAGTGAAACTAACTGACTCCTTAGAGTGTCAGGATGCAACCTTACCTTGAATCCTTACTAGACTATACAGATGGGGCACCACCATGAACACCCACTAACAAAGGTCATGGAATTACATGCCGATCACTGAAGCGCAACCCCGGATGTCTCACCTAGAGGCTCCAAGGAATTACACACTGACACAAACCAAAATCATACATCAACAATCAGAGAACACTAATCATGATTACAATTTCATACCAAACTCTGAAAATGAATCCTCATTCGTATCACATGTTGAACCCATACCACCGGTCATTACCACCCCATGAGTATAGGGCCTCATCTCATAACAATATCATGCCTCTTTAATTCCAACCCATTCATTGATTTCACATGCCAAGATCCCTCAATCACATTTATCCAATTTATAATACAGAACATACCATGCCTTTCATTTCACAGACTTCATACATCATACAAAATATATCATAACCCAACAATACAATTACCAATTTAACAAAGTCCTCCAACCTGCAGCATGTCTCGCTCAAGCTAAGAGCCCTCACTCAAGCGAGAGGGGTACTCTCGCATAGGCTATAGACTCTCACTTAGGCGAGATCGCGACTAGTGCTGGGACTTTCTCGTAGGCTCGCTTAGGCGAGTCCTGGTTCTCCTGAGCGAGACAACCTCTCGCCCAACAGCGAGGTCTCTCGCCTGGGCTAAACCACAGCAACATTCCAAGCCTTCATTCCTCCTCGCCTAGGCGAGTGGCTCTCATCTGAGCGAGACTGGCCTCGCTCAAAACCAGAGTCCTCCGCCTGAGCGAGGGTTCGCGAAACCCCTGGTTTGCACCTGCAAGTCTCGCTTGGGCGAGTTCCTCTCGCCTGGGCGAGATTGACAGATCTCGCCACTACTTCTCCTAGAACAGTCACATGCTCACACCCAAATGATAGTACATGGTCGTTCACGCATTCAACACAATCATACAATGCATACCACATCCAACAAACTCTAACTCATTCAGAAAACAATCAAGACTCCGACTCTAACTTCCTCGTACCTGGGAAAAGCTTAGTAGAGCCCAAAATGGCATGACCACGAGCATAACAACTCTATGGATGAACTATGGGGATGGAGTAACAAGCTCTCTTAGCTCAACGTGACAATGAAAGCAAACCCTAGCAGAGGGGTTGACGGCTACAGTCCTAGGTTATGTGAAAATGAGTGGAAAGTGTGACTTAGGGCAACGAAAAATGGTTTTATCTACTGGGCCAGCCCTTAGGCCCACATACAAGGGTAGCCCCTTAAATTTAGGGCAGAAAGAAAAAAATATTCTTAATGGGCCTTACAAATTCTGCATTCTGCATAATTTTCAAGGATTTTAGCCGATTGATTTGAAATTTTAATCAACTAATTCATAGGCTCAAGAAAAAATTAGTCCGATGTTTTATTTTTTGACTGATTCAAAATCTACTGTTCTACAGATTTTGCATTCGAATTTTGTGGTGTATTTGATTCAATCAAAAGGGGCTTTAAGGTTTCAAAAAAGTTTTAAGCAACCAATTCAACCCCCATTCTTGGCTTAAATCACCATTTCAATTTAACAATTGTTATCCTCTCTTCTCCCAACTTTATCTTCTTTTAAGATACCATCCCGAGTTCTTTGAAGACAGATAACTTATGACAAGCTATTCTTTGATCAACACTCTATAAGTCTGCTACAATCCAGGAAAAAAACTCCATATTCTTTGGTCAACATGTCTTACTACCTTTTCCACTTCTCCTTGTAAGGTGACTTTCATCTTCAAACCTCAACCTTCTTGCAAGCAAAATGCTTGGTGTCTCTGATAGGCTTGTCCTTTATGTCAATGCCTACCATGGGATCTAGGTTCTTAACCCTCCGTGATGAAGCTTCTTGGATGACTTGATGATAGAAGGAGCCTCCATGGCTGGATTGAGCAGAAGCAAAGGTGTTTGGAAGTGTTTGAAGGTTGCATAATGGTTGGTGGTGGAAGATCTCTAAGCGGTTCGGCCGACTTAAAGGAGGAAGGCTAGAGGACAATTCTAGGAGAATACTCTAGCTAAGGAGAATACAAAAGGAATGCCAAATGGATGGAATTTTTGGAGTAATTTCCATATGTTATCTACAAGAAAGGTAAGACTAATGTTGTGGCTGATGCACTTTGAAGAAGATATACTCTTCTAACCACTTTAGGTTCTCAAATTCTTGGCTTTGATAACATTTGAGAGTTGTATCTTCAAGATCCTTATTTTTCATCCATTTACATGAGTGTCAAGAGAAGTCCCAAGTAGGATTCTATGTGAACAATGGGTACTTGTTTAAAGAAGGAAGGATTTGTATTCCTCATGGTTCACATAGAAAACTTCTTATTCAAGAAATGCATGTAGCAAAAACTTTGATCATGCTTAAAGAAAAAATCTTTTGGCCCCATATGAGGAAAAATGTTCAAAGACATTGCTCTAGTTGTCTTACATGTTTACATGTCAAAACTACTTCAATTAGGGATGTTAAAAAAATCCGTACCCGCAGGTATCCACATATAAAACCCGCAACGGGTAAGAAATGGATACTCACAGGTAACGAGTACAGGTATTTTTAATACCCACATGTTAATGGGGTGGGTACGGGTATCATAGTATTCGTACCCGTGGATACCCGTACCCGCTATACTCTAATTTAAATTAAGAAAAATTAAAAAACATGATTAAAATATTAACATATTGATTTTGAATGAGTTTTTTTTATCAATTTTTTTTTAAATTATTTCTTTGTAAACTATCATTCAATACTATTTAAATGGGTTATTTGAACTTTGTTTGAAATTTATGAATGTTATGTATTGTACTTTATTTGAATATACGATTAAAATATGTTGTTAAATATTTATTTTTATATTTTTTGTAAATATCCGTGGGTACCGTGGATATCCGTGAATATTAAAAAAATTATTCGGGTACCCACATAACAGATACCCGATAGATATGGGTACGGGTACGAAGCAGATATTTATCCAGCAGGTAGGGTACGGGGGAGCTACTACCCGTACCTTACCTACCCCGTTGACATCTCTAACTGCAATGCCTTCTGGCCTTTATACTCCTTTGCCTATTGCTTCCATCCCTTGGGAGGTTATTAGCATGGACTTTGTCCTAGGACTTCTAAGAACTTCTAGGGATGTTAATTCTATCTTTATGGTTGTGGATCATTTTTTCAAAAATGGCACACTTTATCCCATTCCGCAAAGTAGATGTTGCTAGCAATATTGCAAAGTTAATCTTCAAAGAGGTGGTTCGTCTTCATGGTCTTCCAAAAATAATCGTGTCTGATAGAGATACTAAGTTCTTTAGTCACTTTTGGAGAACCTTGTGGTCTTGACTTGGAACTAAACTATTTTAGATTTGATGCACCAATATTTCACAACCAAGAAGGGGGGGGGTGAATTGGTTTCTCCAACTTTGATCTGTTCTTACACTTGAAAACAAATTTTTATGAAATCTTTAACAAATTGACAAGAGTAGTTTAAGAATGTGTATTGTTTAACCTTTATACTTAGCAAAAATGTAAAAGAGAATGAAAAGAAAGCACAAGAGACAACAAGATTTATACTAGTTTGGTTCAATTGAATCTACATCCAATCTCTAGCTTTCCTCACTAAAAATTCCACTATAACAACAAGAGAAGGAATACAAGAATCTCCTATGTAATTCATAAACTCTAAATCCACACTTCTTGAAACAACCCTTCAAGAAATGCAAAAATTGTAATGCTCCAAGCAATTATAAACAACTATCACAATCACAGTGATAAAAGACAGAATTTCATATTCAAGAAACCACAAAAACAATTAAAAACATTAGCAGTGATAGAACAATAACACTTGATTTAGTACATAACTTTGGTGTCAATATTACACCCTCTTCATTAGATCTTGATGAACATTTAAGCACTACTGTAGAAATTGCTCCAAGAAAATCTTTAGCAAACTTTCTTTTCTCTTTTGGTTGAAAAAATGTTACTCAAACCAGGTGCAATGATCCGACTATTTGAATTGGCTGCTATTTGGGAGTACCTAGTTTATTAGGTTATCTAGCTAATCAACTAGATTATGATAGAAGTCAAGTTCATGTTCCAGAATTAATCTAGTTGACTAAATTAGTATTCTAATCGACTAATGCGACAACAAAACAACAATTTTAATCATCACATACATCAGACATGGCCTAATACATTAGATTAATATTCTAATCAACTAAGTGTGAGGCATTTAACACATTTAGCTTGTCACACATCAAGTTCATACACACAACTATGTCCTGTTTGAATTCTAGTTATTCTAGGCTATTATTTCCCTATGGAAATCATAAAAAGCAACATAAATTCTCTTTGAAAAATAGGAACAACAAACTTTCCTTTTCTACTACTTTCCACCCACAAACTGATGAGAAAACTAAAGTAATAAGTAGATCTCAATCCACTTTGTTGAGGGTTATCTTGAAAGGAAATAATAAATCTTGGGATGAATATCTTCCTCACATTGAGTTTGCCTATAATTGTGTGGTCCATTGCACCACCACACTTTCTCCTTTTGATGTTGTATATGGTTTCAATCCTATCACACCTTTGGATTTATTACCTCTTCCTACTTCTTTTGATTTTGTTCATAAAGAAGGGGTATCTAAATCCAAGTTCATTAAAGATTTACATGAAAAGGTAAGAAACCAAATTCAAACTTAAACTAACAAAATTGCCAAATACAACAACAAGGGCAAGAAAGTAAGGGTTTTTAATGAGGGAGATTTGGTTGGGTTACATTTGAGAAAAGAATGGTTTCCACATTTGCGAAAATCCAAACTTAGTCCCTAAGGTGATGGTCATTTTCAAATACTCAAGAAGATTAATGATAATGCTTATCAATTAGATCTTCTTTTTTAGTATGGTGTTCATTCCACTTTCAGTATAGCTGATTTAATTCCTTGTGTAGGTTTTGTGGATGATGATGATGATGATGATGAACATCAAGATTTGAGGACAAATCATTTCCAAGACCCAAATCCAAGTTTAGGCCCAAGCCCATTAAAAGGCCCAATTACTCAAAGTATGATGAGAAATATACAAGAGGGCCAAGATCAAAAAGAGCCCAATAAGCTTCATGGGCTTCAATATTTTTCTCTTGGATTGAAGATAATATCAAAATATGATTGGCTTCAATTATATCAGTAACATAGTTTTTTAATTGGGCCAAATGTTAGGCTTTGCTTTCCAAAATAAATGGCCAAAGTACATTGTGTTTAGCTTCAAAATTGGGCCAATCCAAGCTCACTTTGAAGCTTGACCGAGAGCTACTTAGAGTACACCTTTCTCACAATTTGCACATGGTGGAAAGGCATAGGAAGCATGACTTGCCATTTGTACGCATATTTGCATTACATTTGAGGAGGATCTCTCTACTATAAATGGGAGACTCCTACACTTGTATCTAGTTACTCTTGATTAAATGGTGAAGGCCTTGATGTTGAGAACACTCCACACATTTGCCTTATTCAAAGTAATGGCTAAGATTCTACTTAGTTTCCTCTAGCTACCTTCCTCTAGGATAAAACTCTATTCTAGACTTCTACCTTTACCAAACCATTCCACTGCTGCAAGGGCCTCCAACCTTGATTACATTCCACTCCGTTGCAATCTCATGGAGCCTTTCCTTCATTTCCATGTCCAGGGAGTTTCATCATATAGGGCATGTTTTGTGACCTTTAGTGTTATAGCCACTTAAATTACCATACGTTGGAAATTCGTTGATGGTATAAAATAACATGGCATGCAACTTAAAGGAATCATCGATATACTCCTCAAACATATCAACACTTTCGTCCTATAACATCTTCAAATCTTCAAATGATGGGGTTAAATAAACATCAATGTCATTTCATGGTTGTCTTGCACCCGAGATCATCAAGGATAACATTACATATTTGGGTTTCATGCACAACCACGAAGGTAAATTTTAAATTATTAATAAGACAAGCCATGAACTATGGATTCATTCCATCTGTAGCAAGTCCAAACCTAATGTTTCTTGACTCGTTGGAAAAATTTAGGAACATGGAATCAATTTTCTTCCATTGCAAACCATCTACAAGATGTCTTAAATGGTCATCTTTTGTACGTCCATCAACATGCCATCTCATGATTTTTGCACCATTTGCATTACTGAATAATTGTTTCAACCATGGAACTACAAGAAGATACCATAAGACTTTCGCAAGAGGATGTCTATATTTTTGTTTGTATCGTGATACCCCACAATGTGGGCATTGATGTAACTTGGAAAACTCCTTCCTGTAAAAGATATAATCATTTGGGCATGCATGCATTTTTTGATACTCCATACTCATCTAACACTATTTGCATCATCCTTGTGTGTTGGCAATGTGTCACCTTCTAGAAGCATGTCAATCAACATCTCAAGAAATTCTATGGAGCTTTTATCAGTGCACCCATTTCTTGCCTTCACATTGAACAATTTTAATATCGCTAATAATTGAGTATACTTAGTGCATTTTGCATACAGAGGTTTTTCTACATCATTACATAAACTATCATAAACATGAGCATATTTGGAAAGAATCATCTCCAACATCACGAATCATTTCCTCTAGCCGATCATCCATCTTTAAATCAACTTCATCTGCTTCTACTTCAAACATTTGTACACTTGGCATGTTAATTAATTCACCATGGCATATCAACTTTTGTAGCTCTTGGGGAAACCATCACAAAGAACATGCTCTCAAATAACTTTAGTTGGTAGTTGATGAATCATTATTTTCCCTTATTCCATTACCTTTTTGTGCCATTCTTGAGGGTTGTTTAGTGCTTAATTGTCTTTTTTTAGTGCATTTTCCTTAATTGGGCTTCATTGGGTCATTATTCCGAATTATAAGTAATTTGGCATTAATTGATCTAATTATTGTTTCTAATTGTTTTTAGGTATTTTGTGGAGCAAATTTTGGAACTTGGACATTGATCACAAGGTCAAGAGAGAGTTGCCATATGATTTCCACATCATTGCCACGTCTACGCCATGTTAGTCAGTCTGTCCACGTCATTGGGCCACTATTTTCAGCCCATAGTGGCATTTTTGTAATTATGAGTGACAAAATGACATTTTTGTAAATATTTGGGTTTATAGTGATGTGACCACAAAAATTTTAAGTCTTGTTGGGTGGCAACCGCACTTCATCTTCTCCATTCTCCATTTTTATGTTTGTAAGCTTTGATTGGTGACCATGGAGGTGCCTTCTTCACTTTTCACGTTTTAGAAGTCGTTTTTAGTGTTTATATGCACCATTGACAACACCCAATGTGGGTTTTACGTTTTGAACTTATTTACTAGCTTGGACATTTCGTTTTATGGATTGTATTGACTTGGAACACCACCTATGTATGGGTTTTCAGTTTTTTATATTACAACAGTCGTTTTTTTTCCATTAAAGCTTTAGAATTTCCTTTTGCTCTTAAATTTGCGTTTGAATAATACCCAAGTTAGGATTTGATGTTCTGTTTTGAAGTGTTTAATTGCTCTATTTCCATGTCTTGCTAAATTTGTGTATTGTGTTTGAATTAAGGATGTCAATACGTTTTTAATCACTTTTGCATTTAATTTAATCTATTGATTAGCATTGTGAATTTGCCAACCCCCCC